>Ga0114931_10001009_pt1 | contig 35564 bp, 35 predicted proteins | sample 2SBtaG_FD_89579 | JGI IMG/M metagenome (GOLD analysis project Ga0114931, IMG submission 89579) | Deep subsurface microbial communities from Kolumbo volcano to uncover new lineages of life (NeLLi) - 2SBTROV14_V59a metaG | ecosystem: Environmental > Aquatic > Marine > Volcanic | place: Kolumbo... | reverse complement strand
TGTTTCTGGAGGAAACGTCGGCGGCAGGGATGCCGCCGTCGAGCCTACAGGGACGTATTTACGGCGTTTTCCGGAAGAAACAGCCAATATCGGTGGCGGCTCCTGCGGGGTGTGAGTAGTTACAGGAACCGTTCAAGAATAACTTGCCAATCCTGCTTGTCTTTTCACCCGCGCGCCTCCAGGTCCCGCGGCCTCGGGTGCGACAGGGATGTCCCATCGATGGCTGATCCAGGCCTGCCCGCACACTGGCACTCACGCCCCCAGCAGCCCTCGCCACAGCCGGCGGACCGTCTCGCGCTCGGTGCGATATTCCTCGGCATCCACCAGGGCAGGACTGTCCTGCAGGCTCAGGGCGTGGACCCGATTCCGGTAGACCCGGTAGATCTCCTGCAGCGCGCCCACATCGGCGACGGGCATGAGACCACTGTGCCCGAGGTCCTCCAGGATGTGCACATTGTCGGTATGCCGGCACAGCTCCGGATGGGCGTGGGCATGGGCCAAAACGGCGTATTGGACCATAAATTCGATATCCGTCATACCGCCCGGATCCCTCTTGATGTCGAATCGCCCACTGGACCCGGCCCCATGCTCCTGCCACATGCGCTCGCGCATCTCCCTGACATCCCGGCGCAGGGCCTCGGGATCGCGCGGCCGGGTGAGTATCTCGCGGCGGATGGCATCGAACGCCTCACCCACATGCAGGTCCCCCACCACGAACCGCGCCCGTACCAGGGCCTGGTGTTCCCAGGTCCAGGCCTCATGCCGCTGATAGGCCCCGAAGGCCTGGATCCCGCTCACCAGCAGCCCGGACCTGCCGCTGGGGCGCAGACGGGCATCCACCTCGTAGAGGCTGCCGCCCGGCGTGTAGGCGGTGAGGATGTGGATCACCCGCTGCCCCAGGCGGGTGAAGAACACCGAGTTCTCCACCGACTTCGGTCCCTCCGTGAGCTGCTGGTGTCCCTGACTGTCGTGCAGAAACACGATATCCAGATCCGATCCATAGCCCAGCTCCATGCCGCCCAACTTGCCATAGGCGATGATGGCAAAACCCACCTCTCGCCGGTGTCCCTCCACGACACACCGGGGCGTGCCATAACGGGTGGCGAACTGTGCCCACACCGAGGCGAACACGGCCTCCAGGATCACCTCGGCCAGCCACGTGAGTTGACTGCTGACCTCGGCGACCGGGAGCACACCGGTCACGTCTGCGGCCGCCACCCGCAGCATCTGCACGTTCTTGAAGTGGCGCAGCCGCTCCATGAACTCCTCCAGGTCCTGGGCATCCACCTGGGCCAGGTCCGACTCGAGCGCCCGTGCCAGTCCAGACCGGTCTATGGGGGCATACAGGGTCCGCGGATCGAGGAGCTCGTCGAGCAGTATGGGGTGACGGGCCACGAACTCGGCGATCCACGGACTGGCCGCACTCAGTCGCACCAGTTGCGAGAGAGCCGCCGGGTGCTCCAGCAGCAGAGAGATATAGACCGAACGCTGAGCGATGGCCTCCACCACCGCCAGCAGGCGCGGCAGCACCGCGTCCGGCTCCGGGGTACGGGCGACGGCCGCGATGAGCAGGGGCATGAGGCGCCGCAGGCGCTCGCGCCCTATGGGATCGGCCAGCCGGTAGCCACGCCCCTCCCGATAGCGCCCCAGGAGGGTCGACACCGCCTCGGGTCGGCGGAAGCCCAGTCGCTCGAGCAACACCCGCGCCCGGTCTCCATCCAGGCTCCCCTGCCACAACGCGATCAGCGCCGCTGCCTCCTGATCCCCCTCGGTGGCCAGCTGAGGGGCGGCAAAGACCCGATCGAACTCCTCGCGCACATCCAGGCGGTGCGCCTCGAGTCGGTGGCTGAACCCCTGCCAGTCCGTGAACCCCATGGCATGGGCGAGCCGCACCTGGTCCACGGTGTCGGTGGGCAGGACATGGGTCTGCTGATCGCGCATCATCTGCAGGCGGTTTTCGGTGGTGCGCAGGAAGGCATAGGCCGCCAGCAGGCGCTTCACGGCATATTGCGGCATCAGCCCCTTGGCCCCGAGGCGCGTCAGGACCTCCCGGATCCCGCGAACCTGGAGCTCGGGATCGCGCCCCCCGCGGATGAGTTGAAAGGCCTGACCGATGAACTCCACCTCACGGATGCCGCCGGCGCCGAGCTTCACGTTGTCGCCCAGCCCCTTGCGCTGGACCTCGGCATTGATGAGGGCCTTCATCTCACGCAGGGCCTCGAAGGCCCCGAAGTCCAGGTAACGGCGATAGACGAAGGGCCGCAGACGCGCCATCAGACAGGCACCGGCGGCCCGGTCACCGGCGATGACCCGGGCCTTGATCAGGGCATAGCGCTCCCAGTCCCGGCCATGGCGCTGATAGTAGTCCTCCATGGCCCCAAAGCTCAGGGCCAAGGGGCTGGCACTCCCGAAGGGCCGCAGCCGCATGTCCACCCGGAACACGAATCCGTCGGCGGTGTGCTCGCCGAGCAGCCTGACCAGGGCCTGCCCCACCCGGCTGAAGAATTCCCCGTTGTCCAGGGCCCGCCGCCCATCGGTGTGCCCCTTTGCGGGGTAGGCGAACATGAGATCGATGTCCGAGGAGAAGTTCAGCTCCCGCCCCCCCAACTTGCCCATCCCGAGCACCACCAGCCGCTGCGGCTCGCCCTGCGCGTCGCGGGGTACCCCATAGCGCTCACAGGCCTGCGCGTAGGCCCGGTCCAGGGCCAGGTCGGTGCACGCCTCGGCCAGATCGGACAGATCACGAAGGGTCTCACTCAGCTCGGCCAGCGCGCTCAGATCGCGCCAGGCGATCCGCAGCATCTCCCGCGCCCGGACCCGGCGCAGGCCACGCATCACCTCGGCCTCGGTGCCCGCCCCCTCCAGTGCGGTGGCCACCCGGGCGCGCATCTCCCCCTCGGTGCAGGCGCGGTGGAGCTCGCCGCTGCGCAGCAGCCCCTCCAGCAGCCCCGGGACGCGCAGACACAGGGCCCGCACGAAGGGACTGACGGCCCAGACCCGCACGGCCTCGGCCTCTCGCCCGGCCAACAGCCGGGCGAGCTCGGCGTCGGCCTCGAGGGCCTCGGCGATCTCGCCCACCTCGGGCCGGAGGGGCTCCGGCACAGCCGAGACGGCCCGCTCCAATGCGCCGGGGAAGGTCGTCATGGCATCGAGGCGCGACGGACCCGTGCAGGATAGGGGCGACCCGCGTGCCGCGTCCGCCTTGCCCCGCACGCGGCCTCACGCACTGCAGCGAAGGCACCAGGGTGCGGCAGGTATGTCTTGCACCGAGACAACGGCATCTCGTAATCTTCCCCCTTTGACCCAGCAAATCATAAGAGATCCGCCAATGGCCCCGAAACCCCCAGCAGAGAAAGACCAGTCGCTACGCCCCTTCTCGTCCCGCGTCGTGGACGGCTACGAGCGGGCCCCCAGCCGGGCCATGCTGCGGGCCGTGGGCTTCGAGGATCCGGACTTCAAACGGCCCCAGATCGGAATCGCCTCGACCTGGAGCATGGTCACCCCCTGCAACATGCACATCGACAAGCTGGCCCGACAGGCGGCGGCCGGCGCCGACAGCGCAAAGGGCAAGTCTATCATCTTCAACACCATCACCATCTCCGATGGCATCTCCATGGGGACGGAGGGCATGAAGTACTCCCTGGTGTCACGCGAGGTGATCGCCGACTCCATCGAGACCGTGGTCGGCTGTGAGGGCTTCGACGGTCTGGTGGCCATCGGCGGCTGTGACAAGAACATGCCGGGTTGCCTGATCGCCATGGCGCGCCTCAACCGCCCTGCGGTCTTCGTCTATGGCGGGACCATCCTCCCCGGCTGCCACAAGGACCAGGAGGTGGACATCGTGTCCGTCTTCGAGGCGGTGGGGGCCTATGCGCGCAAGGCCATCACCCTCAAGGAACTCAAGGAGATCGAGGCCACGGCCATCCCCGGACCGGGCTCGTGCGGGGGGATGTACACCGCCAATACCATGGCCTCGGCCATCGAGGCCCTGGGGATGAGCCTGCCCGGCAGCTCCGCCCAGGCGGCCGTCTCCGAGGACAAGGCCAGGGACTGCCACGAGGCCGGACGGGCGGTGGTCCGGCTGCTCAAGGAGGGCATCCGCCCGAAGGACATCATGACCCGCAAGGCCTTCCTCAACGCCATCGCCGTGGTCACCGCCCTGGGCGGCTCCACCAACGCCGTGCTCCACCTGCTGGCCATGGCCGATGCCATGGGCGTCCGGCTCTCCCTCGACGACTTCACCCGGGTGGGAAAGAGGGTCCCGGTACTGGCCGACCTGCGGCCCAGTGGGCGCTACATGATGGCCGAGCTGATCGAGATCGGCGGCATCCTGCCCCTCATGAAGACCCTCCTCGACGCCGGGCGCCTGAACGGGGACTGTCTGACCGTCACCGGCAAGACCCTGGCCGAGAACCTGGCCGGGGTCAGACCCTATCCCGAGGGCCAGGACATCGTCCGCCCGCTGGACGATCCCATCAAGAAGGAGGGCCACCTGGTCGTCCTCTATGGCAACCTGGCCCCCAAGGGGGCGGTGGCCAAGATCACCGGCAAGGAGGGTATGGAGTTCAGCGGCAAGGCCAAGGTCTTCGCCTCCGAGGAGGAGGCCCTGCACCGCATCCTGGACGGGACCGTGAAGGCGGGCCATGTCATCGTCATCCGCTACGAGGGCCCCCGGGGCGGCCCGGGGATGCGCGAGATGCTGGCACCCACCTCGGCGGTGATGGGCAAGGGCCTGGGCAAGGAGGTGGCCCTGATCACCGACGGGCGCTTCTCCGGCGGCAGCCACGGCTTCGTGGTCGGACACATCACCCCGGAGGCGGCGGTGGGCGGCCCCCTGGCGGTGGTCAGGAACGGCGACCGGATCACCATCGATGCGCTGCGCCGCGAGATCACCCTGCACGTGGACGAACAGGAACTCGAACGGCGTCTGGCCGCCTGGAAGCCGCCCCGGCCGCGCTACCGGCGCGGAGTCCTGGCCAAATACGCCCACGAGGTGGGTCCGGCCTCCCAGGGTGCGGTCACTGACGACTTCGACTGAGCCGCCCGCGATGGCCGGCCGGCCGACCCGGCGCGAACGGAAACAGGCTCTGCGCCGACGGATCCTGGCGGCCCGCCAGGCACAGGTCGGCAAGGCCGAACTGAGCGCGCGGATCTGCACACGCCTGACCACCCTGCCCGAGTACCGCCGGGCCCGGGTGGTCCTGTGGTACCTGGACTGCCGCTCCGAGCTGCGCACCCGTGAGACCGTGGCACGTGAACTGGCCCGGATCTCTCACCCGGCCTCCACGGCACGAGCCCATGCCCTCTCCGCGCCCCGGGCGCACGGAGGGCTGGACAGGATGTCGTGTGGACCCATGCGCCCACACGGGGTGAAGGCCGGTCACAGCGCAGCCGAGAAGTGCCTCGTGCCCGCTGCCGGTGAGCAGCCCGGACCGGGAGCCCGTAGGCCGGAGGGCCGGCGGGGGACACAGGGGCCGGGCCTGGATCGCCCCAGGGGCCCGGCCCATCGCCCGGGGCACAGCGGATCGAGGACAGGGACCGCCGGGGCACTCGCACCGCCGCCGGCCCATGGTCCGGACAGCCCCCCGCAGGGCCCGCGGCTCATCGCCATACCCTATGTCGTGGGCAACGAGCTGAGGCTGTGGCGGCTGGGCGGTATGGACGAGCTGGCACCGGGGCGCTTCGGGATACTGGAACCGGCCCCCGGGCTGCGCGGAGATCCCCGGCGGGACATCCCCCCCCACCGGGTGGACCTGGTGGTGGTCCCCGGCGTGGCCTTCGACCCGCAGGGCAACCGGCTGGGCAGTGGCTTCGGCTTCTACGACCGGCTCCTGGCCCGGGTGCGCGCGGACACCCATCTGGTCGCCCCCTGTTTCCAGTGTCAGGTCGTGTCCTGCGTCCCGGCCGAGCCTCACGACATCCGGGTCCACCAGGTGATCACCGAGCGCCACAGCTACCCGGAGCCCCCCCACTGAGGCGCGCACGGCGCGGTGGCGCCCCGCAACGCCGCATGCCCGGTCGGGCTCGGGCCCGCTCCGGCGTCTCACCCGGAGGGACCGGCGGGGATGGATCACAGCGCAGGAGCGGATGCGACAGGGACGGGGCGCGCCGAGCGAGGCCGGGTTTCGAGGGGCTGGAGCCACGTCCTGAGCCTCCCGCGTGGCCCTGCCCATGGCCGCGATCCCCGCCCGATGAGGGCCGAGAGCCGGGCGGATGATGTAGACTGTCCCCCTCATCGAGTCCGTGGAGAGTGAGATGCACATCGAGATCGTCGTGGAGAACATCAAGTGCGGGGGCTGCGCCAACACCATCCGCAAGGCACTGCTGAAGGACGCCCGGATCTCCGGGGCGGAGGTGGACGTGGAGGCAGGACGGGTCCGCGTGACCGCGGACCAGGACATACGGGACGAGGTGGTCCAGCGGCTGGCCGGTCTGGGGTACCCCGAGGCCGGGACGGTCGAGGGTCTGGGATCGGCGAAGGCCAAGGCCAGATCCTTCGTCAGCTGCGCCGTCGGGCGGATGTCCGACGGCTAGGAGCCTGTCGGACTTGGGGCCAATCTACTGCGTCGGTGGGAGAAGGGCCCAAATATCCCTGCTTTGTAACTACTCACACCCCGCAGGAGCCGCCACCGGTATTGGCTGTTTCTTCCGGAAAACGCCGTAAATACGTCCCTGTAGGCTCGACGGCGTCATCCCTGCCGCCGACGTTTCCTCCAGAAACAGCCAATATCGGTGGCTGAGTGCCAAACTGCAACCTTTTGGGCGCCGTGGGTGAGTAGTTACCCTGCTTTCTCGTTGCGTAGTCCCACTATGCGCCTCGAAATCGTGAATATTTTGCCTCCTTCTCCCACCTTGCTCGCTACGATCGCCTAAGTCCGACAGACTCCTAGGACGGCCAGCACTTCGACCGGGCGAGGGCCCGCCGGAGCCGGGATGGCGGGCCCCCGGTGACGAAAGGGATCAGAAAAATGGACTCCAGTGGGGCCTTCGCGGTCGATTCATCACCGCTCGGACAGACTCCTAGCCGCTGCGCAGGTAGAGGGCGTCGTCGAAGCTTGCGACCCAATGGGGCCGATAGGCCACGAAGATGGAGATCAGGCTGCCGTTGATCACCCCCTCGGGAAACAACATCAGGGGCAGATAGGCCAGAGCCGTAACTGAGGGCCTCCAGATCATAGACCCCGCTGCCGAGCATCAGGAGGGCGGTGACGAGGCCCACCAGCACATTCGACAGGCCAGCGGCCAGAAAGGCATTGATAAAGACGAAGACAAAGAAGTTCAGGGGCAGGCGGCATCGGGCGAGACGGAGCAGCCCGCAGGTCACCACAATGGGGATGCCCCCCATACTCAGGACGTTGAGGCCCACCACATCCCAGCCGGCCCCCGCGTTCAGAGTGATCCCGATCACCACCCCAGAGACGCCGATCAGGGTCAGCTCCCAGCCAAACATGAGCGTCAGGGCCGTGACCCCCAGGAAATGGAAGTTCAGACCCGGCAGGATGCCGGCGCGCAGGGTCCACAGGAGCAGGAGGACCACGCACCCGCCCAGATAGACATGAAGCTGCTCGGGGTCCCGAAGACGAGCCCAGGGCGCGGAACGCAGCGCCCACCACAGGGTAGCCGCCAGCGCCAGGTTAGCGCCCCAGACCATCGTCCCGGGAAACAATCCACTGCTGAAATCCATAACGTCCCTTCTCGCCCTCGCTGTGACCTGCCTCGCACACCCATTCTAGCCTGTCCCGGGTATCCCGGGCCACTGCCGGGGCGGCCGCGGGGTCTTGCGGACCCAGGCCAGGCGGACCACAATCTGCGCATGAGACACGGTCCACCCACGCCAGCCGCGCACAGGCCCTCGTACCCGCCACCGGGTGCCGGCATCAGGCCCGGGCCGCGATACCCTCACCGGCCATGAGGAGGGCACCCCCCCTCCATGAGATGATCGCCGGGCTGGTGGCCATCCCCTCGGTGAGCAGCGTGAGTCCGGAACTGGATATGGGCAACCGTGCACTGGTCGAGCTGCTGGCAGGCTGGCTCCACGATCTGGGCTTTACGGTCACCCTCCAGGCGCTGCCCGACCAGCCCGACAAGGCCAACCTAATCGCCCGGATCGGGCCCGATGCCGACGACGGCCTGGTATTGGCCGGGCACACGGACACCGTACCCTACGACGAGCACCTGTGGCGCTCGGATCCCTTCACCCTCACGGAGTGCGAGGGCCGCCTCTACGGGCTGGGGGTCGCCGACATGAAGGCCTTCCTGGCCCTGGCCATCGAGGCGGCCCGGCCCCTGGTCCGGAGCGGACTGCGGCGACCGCTGACCCTCCTGGCCACGGCCGACGAGGAGAGCTCCATGGCCGGGGCCCAACACCTCCTGGACCTGGGCGAGAGGCCCGGACGCCACTGCCTGATCGGCGAGCCGACCAACCTGGTCCCGGTCCGCCAGCACAAGGGGATCCTCATGGAGGCCATCCGCCTGCGCGGCCAGTCCGGGCACTCCAGCGACCCCCGACTGGGCAACAACGCCCTCGAGGGCATGCATGCGGTCATCCACGCCCTGCTGGAATTACGCGCTGAGTGGCAGGCCTGCCACCACAATCCGGCCTTCGCAGTGCCGGTGCCCACCATGAATCTCGGCCATATCCATGGCGGAGACAATCCCAACCGGATCTGCGGGGAGTGCGAACTGCACATCGACCTGCGTCCCCTGCCGGGCATGGCGCTCGATGCGCTTCGTGAGGAGATCCACGCACGGGTCGCCAAGACGGCACAGGCCCTGGCTCTGGAGTGGACGTGCCGCCCCCTGTTCACGGGGATCCCGGCCATGGAGACTCCGGCCAACGCCCATATCGTCCGCCTGGCCGAGCAGCTCGCCGGTCACGACAGTACCGCGGTGGCCTTCGGGACCGAGGGTCCCTATTTCAATCGACTGGGGGCCGAGACCGTGATCCTCGGTCCAGGGGACATCGCTCAGGCCCACCAGCCCAACGAGTACCTGGACAGGGCCCGGCTCGCGCCCATGGTGGACATCATGTCCCGAATGATCCGCGCTGTGTGCATCGCAGAGCCCGCCGCCCCGCCCCGCCACCGGTAGGGGGCATACCCGTTGCGATCCAAATGGCCAGCGCCGCGGGCGTCGGCGCTGCGGTCTCCGCGCGCCCGAGGACCCTGGCGCGCGCCAGCGGCCCGTGGTGAGCGCAGCGTGCAAAAAAGAACCGCGCTCGGGGCGCGGTTCTGGTCGACTCTGTCGAAGGACCCCGGATACCCGGTCCGGGGCGGCTCGGTCAATAGTCGTCGTCTTCCTCTTTCTCTTTGGTGGTCCCCACCAGTTCATGGAGGGCCTTCTCGATGGCCCCGGGTGAGGACTTCACCTTCATGAAACTGTTGTCCCCCATCATGCTCAGATCCGGGAAGAAGACGGCCATCCGGAAGCGCATGTGCAGGGCCTCCACCTCGTTGCCGTTCACCAGGACCTCATAGGGGAGATAGGCGGTCCCCTTGAGGGGCTGGAAGTCCACCACGCCCATCTGAAACTTCTCGTCCCGATACTGGTCGTTCTTGGGTCCGGCCGACATGGAGATCCCGAACAGGGTCTTGCCCCCGGGCAGATCCAGGCGATAGACCTTGCTCACCCCACCGCGGTGGGCGGCGAGTCCCTTCTCCACCGCGGCCACCGCGGCCTCGTGGCTGGGGAACTCACCCAGCTCATAGGGATCGTCGAAGTATTCCATGCCAAACATATAGTGATACTTGCGCAGCTCCTTGGGCTTGAGCCCCTTCTCGGAACCGAAGCTCTGCTCGGCGCCCAGGGCCTTGGCCAGCTGGTCTGAGACGCCCGACAGATCGGCCTTCATCCGGTAGGCATTTTGCATGTAGAGCGGATTGACGTAGGAGACCTGGACCTCGTCACCGACCTTGGTCACCCCGACATGGATGACAGCCCCATAGGTGCCCCTCTTGGTCTTGCCGGCGGCCTGTTTGAGGGCATCATTGGTGACCACGATCACGTAGGCGTTGTCGTAGGGCGAGTACTCGCCGATCACCTCGAAGCCCTGCCCCTCCAGGGCCTTCTTGGTCTCCTCCACCTTGGCCATCAGGTCACCCGAGGAACGGGAGCCCAGCACGAAGGGCTTGAGGGCCTGGTCGGCCGCCACCGAACCCGCCCCCAACAGCAGGGCCAGCGCGGCCACCATATATACCAGGGCATTGCGTATCTGGGTCATGTCTCACTCCTCCTTATGATTTATTGGGATGCCGGCCTAGTATATACCAGTCGCGCCCCACATCTCGCGGCACGGGCAGCGGGCATCGACGGTCCGGGGCAGCCCCCGACGGCCGATCGGCCCGCCGTGGCGCTCATACGGCCCGCAGGCACGAAAAAAAGGGGGCCATGTCGCCATGGCCCCCGAGGGTTCTTACCCGCTTATGGTGCCCGTGTTGTGCCCGGGCTAGAACTTCACGCCGACGCTGACATCGAGGGAGTTCTGGTACATCTGGATCTTGCCCGGGACACCGAAGGCGGTCTGGTCGGTCTTGTTGTCGTTCTCCCAGGCATGCATATAGGCGGCGGAGAACTCCACATAGTCCTTGGGATGCCAGGTCACGCCCAGGGTCGTGTGCCACTGGATGGTGGCCGGGGCCAGGACATTGAACAGGATCTGGCTGTCGTTGATGGGGTTGGTGTTGTAGGCCACCCCGCCCCGGATACCCCATTCGCTGTTGATCCGCCAGTCGGCGGCCACCCGGTAGATGTTCACGTCCTGCCAACCGAAGCCGAGCCCATTGTCCTGTCCGAGCAGTCCGGAACCTGCGGGGAGGGTGGGCCCTGCGGCCGAGGGTACCGGTCCCTTGTTGCTGATCGAGCGCGGCCCCTTGTAGAAGATGTGCTGCCAGTCGAACATGATGTCGATGGCAGGTGTCGCGTGCAGGGTCACACCGGCCGCCACGTTGGCCGGGATGTCCAGATCGCCGCGCTCGGCAAACAGTTCCTGGTACTTGTGAAAGCGGTCCATGTCGATCTGAGTGGCCCCGGACAGCCCCAGGGTCACCATGGGATGGGCGTCCCAGACCACGCCGGCACGCACACCGAAGCCGTAGGAGCCCTCACCGCCGCGGTCGGTCAGATGGGTGGACTTCTGGGCGGGCTGGCCGGTGGTCTGACAGGAGACCCCGCCATCGGAATTGCCGGTGGGGGTGAAGCACTGGAAGTTGCCCAGGCCATAGGCCTTGAATTCCTGCCAGGCGATCAGCGGGGCCACGCCCACGGTCAGGGTATCGGTGAACTTGAAGGCCGCGGTGGGGGCGAAGATGATCTGCTTGAGGTCCACCCCGAGCGTCCCCGTATCCTCGGTGCCGGTCGTAGTCCCCTGGGGCACCGCGGCGGCCGCCGCGGGTCCACCGACCCGGGCCGCCCCAAGCACCGCGGAGGTCTCGTCGTAGATGTTGCGGCCATAGGTGGTGTTCAGCCCGCCGTTACCGTAGGCGCTGAAGCCCAGCCACAGGCGGTCGGTGACCTTTTGGGTGAAACCCATGTTCGGGATCACGAAGATCTTGTCGGTGCTCTTGTCGTCGACCTTGAAGCTCCCGCCCACGACCCGGGGATCGAGTTCCGCCTCGCGGATGGGACTGAACATACGCACCCCGAGGTCCACCCGCCGGTCCCCCACCAGGGCCATGCCGGCCGGATTGGCGGCGGCGGCCAGGGAGTCCTGGGGATTGGAGACCACGGCCCCGGCCAGCCCCATGGACTTGGCACCATAACCCAGGGCAAAGTAACCGGTGGTGGCGTGAGCCCCCAGTGAGACCATGCCCAGCGCCCCCGCCAGGACCCCGGCGACGGCATGCCTGAGCACGGACGAGCCAGGACACCCGCCGGCCGGGGCTTCGTGGTCAGGTCCCCGGCGGGGCATAGAATCCTTGTCACAATCGCATCGAGTCACCGTCATTTCCTCCTCAGTAGTAGATACCGTCCGGCCACAGCCCAGGGCATGGGCCGGCACACCTCTGCAGAGTCATCTGGTTCCAGGCCCGGAGGGCCGTGGCCCATGGGCAACAGGAAACCAAGACGCCACGAAGTGTGCGAAAGGTGCCACATAAGTTACAAAAAAGCAACATATCTTTAATAAACAATTAGTTATAATGTTCCAATATGGTAATATGTTGGGCATACAAAGCCCCAAGGAGGGTCTGTTGCGTTATCGCCACAGACCGCAGGATCCGCCCCCTGACCATGAATAGGTTATAGTTATGAACCCCTTAGCGACCCCTGAGTGACCCGTGGACAGCGCACGCTTCGACATCGAAGGTTTCAGACACGCCGCGCCCTACATCAATGCGCATCGCGGCAAGACCTTTGTGATCGCCTTCGGCGGTGAGGCGGTGGCCGATGCCCGCTTTCCCGATCTCGTCCACGACCTGGCGCTGCTCCACAGCCTCGGGATCCGCCTGGTGCTGGTCCACGGGGCCCGGCCCCAGATCGAGCATCGCCTGGCCCAGCGCAACCAGACCGCGCGCTGCCACCGGGCTCGCCGGATCACGGATGCCGCAGCCCTGGCCGCTGTGATGGAGGCCGTCGGCTGTGTGCGGGTAGAGATCGAGGCCCGCCTGTCCATGGGCCTGGTCAATACCCCCATGGCCGGCATGAGCCTGCGCGTGGTCTCCGGCAACTTCGTGACGGCGCGTCCGCTCGGGGTGCGGGACGGGATAGATTTTCACTACACGGGCGAGGTGCGCAAGCTGGATGCCGAGGCCATCCACCACCAGCTCGACGCGCACAATATCGCGCTCCTGTCGGCACTGGGATATTCGCCGACGGGAGAGACCTTCAATGTCAGCGCCCTGGAGATCGCCGGCTCGGCGGCCGTGGCCCTGGACGCCGACAAGCTGATCCTGCTCACCGAGTCCCCTCCCCCCGACGCGGCGAGCACGCGACCCAGAGAATTGAACCTGACGGAGGCCGAGTCCCTGATCGCGTCCCGGTCCGCGCCCGAGGACAGCTTCGTACGCCATCTGCGCCAGGCGATCAGCGCGTGCCGCAAGGGGGTGAGGCGGGCCCACCTGCTGGATCGCCAGGAGGACGGGACACTGCTCAAGGAGCTGTTCACCCGCAACGGGAGCGGCCTCCTGATCAGCGCCGGGAACTATGAAGACCTGCGCCAGGCCCGGATCGATGATGTGGGCGGGATACTCGAACTGATCACCCCTCTGGAGCGCGAGGGCGCACTGGTGGAACGCTCCCGGGAGCAACTGGAGCTCGAGATCGATCGCTTCCTGGTGATAGAGCGCGACGGCATGATCATCGGCTGTGCCGCCCTGTATCCCTCTCCAGAGGACCACATCGGTGAACTGGCCTGCCTGGCCGTCCACCCGGAATACCAGGGCGGCGGGCGCGGAGACGCCCTGTTGCGGCGCATCGAGGCCCGGGCCCGTGAGCTCGGGCTGCGCCGCCTGGCCGTGCTGACCACCCTCACCGCCCACTGGTTCGTGGAGCGCGGTTTCCTCCCCGGAGAGCTGGACGACCTCCCCGTGAGGCACCAGGAGCTCTACAACTATCGGCGCAACTCCAAGGTCTTCTTCAAGACCCTGCCTTGAGCGGCGGCGGGGTCGGTCGGCTCAGGACACGGGCCGCTGTGGTGACTCGCACTCCCCAACTATGACGAGACTGATCTTCCCGGATGGATTGAACGAGGCGCGGTTCCTGCACCGGTACTGGCAGAGCCGCCCGCTGCTGATGCGCGCCGCACTCCCGGGGCTCGCCGCCCCCCTGAGCGCCGAGGAACTGGCGGGACTCGCCTGTGAAGCGGAGGTCGAGGCCAGAATCGTCCTCGAACACGGTCCGCAGCGCCCCTGGGAGGTGCACCACGGCCCGTTCCGGACACGGGACTTCGCCACCCTGCCCGACAGTCACTGGAGCCTGCTGGTCCAGGACGTGGACAAATACGTCCCGGAGGCTGCCCGCCTCCTGGCGCCATTCCGCTTCATCCCCGACTGGCGGGTGGACGACGTCATGGTCAGCGTGGCCCCCGACCAGGGCTCGGTGGGGCCTCACGTGGACGCCTACGACGTCTTCCTGATTCAGGTGTCGGGGCGACGGCGGTGGCAGATCCAGGATCGGCCCGCCCCCCATGCGCCCTGTATCCCGGACCTCGATCTGCAGATCCTCGAAGACTTCAACCCCGACCGCGAATGGGTGGTGGAGCCGGGTGACGTCCTGTACCTCCCGCCGGGCATCGCCCACTGGGGTCTCGCCCTCGGCCAGTCGATGACCTGTTCGGTGGGCTTCAGGGCACCCACCGACCGGGAGCTGTTGAGCGCCTGGTGCGAGCAGCTGCTCAAGGGCACGGCCCCCGAGGGGCGTTACGCGGACCCCGGGCTACGGCCCCAGGAGTTCAGCGCCGAGATCCTGCCCGAGACCCTGCGTCAGGTGCACGGGCGGATCACGCAGCTGGTCCAGCAGGGGCTCTCGGGGGACGAGTCGTGGTTCGGCCGGCTGCTCACCGAGACCAAGGCGGGCCTGGAGGTCCTGCCCGCCGAGCGGCCTTCGCCGGTTGCCGACTTCCTCGAGGACTACGAGGAGGCCGGGGTGATCGAGCGCCACCCCTGGACCCGGCTCGCCTTCCTGCGCGGGGGTGGGAGCGCTCCCGCGCGGCTGTTTGCCAATGGCCACAGCTACCCGGTGCCCGCCCGGCACTGGCGCTTTGTGGCGGCGCTGACCGTCTCGCGCACCCTGCAATACACCCGGCTCACCCCGGCCCTGGGGGACCCCCACTGTGCCCGGCTCCTCACCGACCTCTACAACGATGGCCACTTCACATTCCCCGAGGGTTGAGTCGCAAGGCGTTGCGGGTGCGTCGCAAGACGGTTGACGGGGGCGCCATGGCCGCCTGCGCCGGACCCGGTCAGCCCTGGTCGACCACGATCTCGGTCTAGTTCATATCACCCGTGGTATCGATGTCGACCCGCGCCACACCCGGCAGGCGCTTGAGGATATAACCGGCCATCATGGCCGCCACGTTGCGCTCGTCCCTCTCGATCGCGGTCAACAGCTTGTCGGCCACGATCTGACAGCGCTGCATCGGGTCCGGGCGTTCCACCCAGTCGCGACTCATCTGCCAGCCCCGATCCATGTCCCGATCCATCTTCTGGAACAGGGCCTCCGCCTCGTCCAGGAGCTCAGCGGATACCTCGATGGGAAGGATTTGTTCATTGATGATCACATTCAGTATCATGGCTTCTCGTGCCTCCATAAGGTCTCACCGGAACCGCCTACCGATCCGATGCTTGTTCGTATTCCTCACGTCCTGGGCGCACCCCAGCTCGAGCAGGTTCATGCCCTGCTGGCCAAGGCGCGCTTTGTGGACGGCCGGCTCTCCGCCGGCACGGCTGCCCGGCAGGTCAAACACAACGAGGAGCTCGCCGCCGACGAGGCCCTGCACCGGGACCTGAACGCCATCGTGATGGGCAACCTGGTGCGCCACCCCGTATACAAATACGGCGCCCTGCCCCTGCGCGTCGCCGCCCCCTTCTATGCCCGCTACGAGCCCGGGATGCGCTATGGCGACCACGTGGATGACCCCATCATGGGGGCCGAGGCCCGCTACCGGTCTGACGTCTCCATCACCGTGTTCCTGAACCGCCCGCGCGACTACGAGGGAGGCGAGCTCCTCATACGCACGAGCTTCGGCGAACAACGCGTGAAGTACCCGGCCGGTGATGCCGTGATGTACCCCTCCTCCAGCGTGCACCGGGTCGAGGAGGTGACTGCCGGGACCCGTCTGGTTGCAGTCACATGGCTGCAGAGCATGGTCCGGGATCCCGCCAGACGGGAACTCCTGTTCGAGCTCGGTCAGGCCCGCGACCGCCTGTTGTCCCGCGAGGCCGAGGCCGAGGCGACCCGTCAGGTGGACCGCAGCTACGTCAACCTGCTGCGCATGTGGGCTGAGGTCTAGGCGTCTGTCGGACTTAGGGCCAATCTATTGCGCCGGCGGGAGAAGGGCCCAAATATCCCCGATTTCTCGTTGCGTAGTCCCACTATGCGCCTCGAAATCGTGTAGTTTTGCCTCCTTCTCCCACCTTGCTCGCTACGATCGCCTAAATCCGACAGACTCCTAGGAGTCTGTCCCGGTACTCAGCGACGGCGTCTGGGGTCGAGTTGCTCGGGGCGCAGACGGGTGGCGAAATACTCATCGGCCACCTCGATCGGCACCGGCCTGCCGGCCTTGTCGACCAGGGGCTGCTCGTAGTCGTTCCAGCCGCGCAGCCCGGTCTTGAGGGACTTGGCCGCCTGATAGCCGAGCAGGCGCATGTTGTAGGCCGCCAGTACACTGCGGTTGCCTGAACGGCACACCACCACCACCTCACGCTCGCGGGCCTCCACGAGCTCGGGAACGGTCTCCTCGTAGTCGTACTCACAGGCCGACTCCAGGATCCCCCGGGGGACATTGATCGAACCGGCGATGTGCATGGCCTCGTATTCATAGGGCTCGCGCACATCGACCAGGAGCACAGCGGGGTCCCCCTGCAGCCGTGCCTCCAGGTCCCAGGGCATCAACTCCTCCACCTCCGACAGGCACTCGCTGACCAGATCGACATAGCGTTTCATGGCATCCCTCCAGGATTCACCGGACCGGCCGGACTACTCGGCGTCACGACCGGCCATATCCTTACTGGCACGCAGGCCATGCTCTACTGCGATGACCGCCGCCTCGACCCGGGAGTGGATCCCGAGCTTGCGCAGAATCGCCTTCACATGCAGCTTGACCGTGCCGTCCGAGATCCCGAGGTTGCGGGCGATGACCTTGTTGCTCTGCCCCTCGGCCAGGAGGCCCAGGATCTCGGTCTCGCGCGGCGTGAGACCATTGATCGGGCTGCTCTCGGGCTCGGGCGGCGTGTCTCCCTTCACCACCCGGGCGAGCACATGGGTCAGATTGGGGGCCACCACGGTCTTGCCCACCACGATATCCCTCAGCGCCACCACCAGCTCGTCCGGCTCCATGTCCTTGAGCAGATAGCCCCGCGCCCCGTTGCGCAGCGCCTCGACCAGATCGCGTTCATCGCTGCTGGTGGTGAGCATGGCGATGGGGTGGTCGAAGCCCTCCTGCTGGAGCTGCCGGAGTATGGCCAGACCGTCCATGCCCGGCATGCGCATGTCCAGCAGCAGGACATCGGGCGCCAGCTCATGGGCCAGGCGCATCCCCTCCTGACCGTCGCCCAGGGAGCCCACCACCTCGATGCCGCGCCGGACCAGCAGGCCCTCGAGCCCCTCCCGGAAGAGGGTATGATCGTCAATGACGAGTACGCGCAATGCCATCGCTCTGTACCAGCGGGTAGATGTTCTTTACAACCTCTTTTTCAGGCTGGCGTTTGAAGCGCAGGATGACCCTGACCCCCTCACCGGGCTCACTCTCGATACGCAGGCGCCCACCGATACGGCGCGCCCGGTCCTCCATGATACTGAGTCCGACATGTTCCCCTGGAGATCTGGACGGGTTGCGCTCGCCCATCCCCACGCCGTCATCCTCGATCAGCACCCTGTAGTTCCCTTCCGTATCACCCCTGAGCATCACCCGGACCGTATGGGCCTTGGCATGTTTGCGGACGTTGGCCAGTGCCTCCTGCACGATGCGCAGGACCTGGACCTCATATTCGGCGGGCAGGGGCAGCCGTGGCCACTCCTTCTGCAGGTAGACCGTGACCCCTTGTTGGCCTGCCTGAAGCGCTCGACAGACTGCTCGATGGCCGGGATGAGCCCCCGTTTGTCCATGGGCGCCCGGAAATGGGCGATCAGCTCCCGGAGCTCGGTATTGGCATCGTCGATGCTGTTCTCGATACGCTCAAGCTCCTGCCAGACCCCTGCCTCGTCCCCCTGGTGCAGGGTCTCGTCCAGGACACGCACCTGGAAGCGGATACTCGCCAGGGTCTGCGCCAGGGAGTCATGCAGCTCGTGGGCGAGCCGGGTCCGCTCTTCCATGATCGACAGCCGGTTGGTCTCCTCGTCCACGCGCGCCTTGTCGATCGCCATGCCCAGATGCCGGCCGATACTGGTGAAGAGGTCGCGCAGATCGTCGCAGTCCTCAAAGGCGTCGCGATCCACATAGAGGTTGTACACGCCCAGGGTGCGCTGCCGGTACTGGAGCGGCACCACCAGCATGGCCTCGTGGCCGGCCCCACTGAAAAAGGTCCGGCCGACCCGCTTGCTGCAGGGCAGCATATCGGCCTGATAGAGGACCTCCTTGCCACTGACCGCCTGCCCGCACAGACAGCTCTGGGCGGGCAACACCTGTTCCCGGCGGACCATCTCCGCATCCAGACCCACACTGGAGACCAGGCGCATCTGGCCGTCCCGGGTGAGCAGGCGCACCGCGGCAGCGCGGGCCCCGACCACATCTTTCAGGGTGTGCAGAAAACGGGTGAGCAGATCGTCCAGATCCCGTGACACATTGATGCTTGCCGCCACGTCATAGAGGATGGACAGGGAACGGGTCTTCTGGTTGGTGTGCTCCGTGAACCTCTGCAGCTGCTGCTCGGTGTCCCGGGCCAGCGACTGGAGCATCTCCCCCAGGGAATTGAGGTCCTGCGCCAGGTCGGCGAATTCCCCGTGGCGCGGGACCGGCATGCGGGCCAGCAGATTGCCGGCCCGCATGTTCAGCACCCACTCGCGCAGGCTCTTGATCGGATCGATGTAGTCCCGCCAGGTGACCCACAGCGCCGCAACCAGCAACACCATGCCCACCGCCAGCAGGATCACCGGCACCCACGTCCCCATGCCTGCGGGGATGTGACCGAGGAACAACTCGGACAGGGTACTGGCGAGCAGCACCATCCCCAGCCCCCCCAGCAGGATCAGGAGCCGGCACCTGATCAGACAGGTCCGCAGCTCCCCCACCCAGGCAGCACGGGGAAGGGCGCGTCCCAGACGGACCATGAGACCGGGAGCCCGAATACTCGTTGCCATAATAAGAAGCATCCACAAAAAACGCCGTTCAAGGCACGACGCTCCATTATGCGCCCTTTGGGGGTCCCGCTCAAACCCATGAAAGGACGGGGATTTCCGGCATCGGGCCGCTACGGCGCCCCGCCATCGGCCGCCGGACGGTAGTGCGGATCGTTGGGATTGAGGAACACGAAGCCCATCTCTCCGGAGTCCAGCTTCACATAGTCGATGGTCGTGCCCTCCAGCAGGGGCTGGCTCTCCGCTGCTACCACCAGCTTCACCCCGTGGGATTCGAAGCTGGGGTCGTCGTGGGCCCCGGTGTCGTCAAAGCCCAGGATATACTGCAGACTGCCGTCTTCCCGGCGGCTCGCGGCCACCCTCAGGGCCATCCCCTCGACCTTGCCCTGCCGGGCCGCCTCGCGTATCTGTTGGGCCGCGGCCTGCGTTACTGAAATCATCGATCTCTCCTGTCTACCTGTAGAACCACCGTTGAGTAGAAATGCCTAGGAGCCTGTCCGATTTAGGCGATCGTAGCGAGCAAGGTGGGAGAAGGAGGCCAAACTACACGATTTCGAGGCGCATAGTAGGGACTACGCAACAAGAAACCGGGGATATTTGGACCCTTCTCCCACCGGCGCAGTAGATTGGCCCCAAGTCCGACAGACGCCTAGGCGCCGGGGTGCTGCCCCTCCCGTTTGTGTCTGCTCCTGCGCACGAAGGCGAGGAACCGTCGCGTCCAGTGGTGCCGGCCCGTATCGCGCAGATGGGTGTAGGAGGCCAGCAGATTCTTGTATACCAGGCCATCGTGACGCCCGTCGATCCCCCGCCCGCGCACCATCTCATAGGCGAAGGTGGCGCCGGGGTCCAGCCCCTCCAGCCGGGAATAATGGAATTCATGGGCCGGGATCTCCGCGCCTGCGGCGGGGTCCTGCGGCCACAGGCCGGGGCCGTGCTCGCGCAGGCGCACATAGCCCCGACCCTGCGGGGTGTCACACATCACTGTGTCGGCGGGGATCACCCCGACCATCTCGGCCTGCTCGCCCTTCCAGTGGATCCGGCGGGTGAGATACATCAGCCCCCCACACTCGGCGTAGGTCGGCAGCCCAGCCTCGATCGCCTCGCGAATCGCCTGGCGCATGGGCTCATTGCACGCCAGTGCCTGCATCTGAGTCTCCGGGAATCCGCCCCCGATCAACAGCCCATCCAGCCGCGGCAGGCTGTGCTCGTGCAGGGTGTCGATGGGCACCAGCCGCGCCCCCCCCGCCTCCAGGGCCTCCAGGTCGTCCGGATAGTAGAAGCCGAAGGCCGCATCACGGGCGATACCGATGCTCAGCTCGTCCCCCGCCCGGGCCTCCCGGGACTCGGGCAGGGGGAGGGGTTCCGGCAGCCTGGCGGAATCCGCGACTGCCCGCACGGCCTCCAGATCCACCTGGTCGGCGATGCGCGCGCCGATCTCCCTGATCCTGTGCTCGGCCCGGTCGTCCTCGTTGCTGGGCATCAGGCCCAGGTGTCGTTCCTCCAGCGCCAGGCGCGCGTCCCGGCGCACGGCCCCCAGGACCGGCACATCGGTGTAGTGCGCGATCACCGCCCGGAGCTTGGCCTCGTGGCGCTCACCGCCGACCTGATTCAGGATCACGCCGGCGATTCGCACCTCGGGATCAAAGGACTGATAACCGAGCACCAGGGGGGCGACACCGCGAATGGTGCCGCGCACGTCCAGCACCAGGATCACCGGGGCACCGAGCAGCTTGGCCAGGGCGGCATTGCTGTTCGTGCCCTCGAGATCGAGGCCGTCATGAAGACCCTTGTTGCCTTCGATCATCCCGATGTCGCTGCCCGCCTGGCGCACAGCGACCGTGTGCAGGATCTCTGCCTCCGAGGCGGTGTAGAAGTCGAGGTTATAACAGGGGCGCCCGGCGGCACGCCCGAGCCACATGGGATCGATGTAGTCCGGGCCTTTCTTGAAGGGCTGGACCGTGCGGCCCCCGGCCCGCAGCGCCGCACACAGCCCCAGGCTGACCGTGGTCTTGCCCGAGGACTTGTGGGCCGCCGATATCATCAGGTGGGCCATATCTCAAGCCACCTTCACGGAGAGGATCACCCTCAAGGGGTGGTGGGCCCTCGCCGGCCTCAGTGCCGGGCCGACACCACCGCCAGCCAGCCGCCCGAAGGCCAAGGACCGCAGCGGGACGGCTGCACCGAGGCCGGCCTCGGCACACCGAGCCGCCGGCCGATCACGACTGGGCCGTGGTGACGGCCTCACCATCCGCCAGGCTGTCGGGTATGAAGGCGAGGATCTTCAGGGCCAGGGCCACGATGACCAGGGACATGGCCAGGCCACCCAGGCCCAGAAAGATCTCCGGGACGCTCGGCGCATAGGCGGCGATCACCCCGTCGAAGAAGCTGCTGCTCACCTGGGCGTCCGGAAATATCGTCAGTGGAAAGGCCTGCCCGCCGATCACGATCACATAGACCTGCGCCAGCCCGCCCAGGATCACCAGCACGGCGCTGAGCACGATCATGGGTCGCGAACCCCCGGTCTTCGGATGATAGAGCAGGGCCAGTGGCAGCAGGGTACCCAGCAGGATCTGCCCTCCCCAGAAGAGGGCCGTATAGACCCCCCCGTCGACGAGCAGGAAGCGCTCGACGGCATGGCGTTCTGTGAAATAGAGATTGGTGAGGTGATAGACCAGCACGAAATAGAAGACACCGGCCACGAACACACCCAGCAGGTTCTTGAGCCGCTGCAGCAGGAGATCGCCCAGGGGGCGATGTGTCCAGCGATAGGTGGCCATCGCCACCAGGATGTAGATGGCCAGACCAAAGCTGAAGGACATCGCGATGAACATCGGCGCCATGACCGCCGAGTCATAGGCGTCCCGGGCGACGATGAAGCCGAAGATGGAACCCGTACCGGTGGTCAGGATCAGGCGCCACAGAAAGGCGGCAAATCCCGCGGGCCTGGTGTATGGCTTCATGGTACGGTCCATCATCATCCACAGATAGACGGCCACCACACCGATGAAGCCGATATACAGAATGATGTTCCAGGCGAAGATCGACTTGAAGTTGTAGTAGGTCATGGCCACGATGAGCCGATCCGGCCGGCCCAGGTCGAGGACCAGTATGACCAGCCCCCCCACCAGCAGCGCGATGGCCAGCAGGCCCGACAGACGGGCCAGGGGCTTGTATGCCACCTTATTGAACACCGAGGCGATGGAGGCCACATTCAGCGCCCCGGAGGCCGCCACGATGAGGAAGATGGCGAATACATGCGGTGTCCCCCACACCACCTGGTTCGACATACCGGTCACCCAATGGCCCTGGGTCTCCATGTAATAGGCGGCGGCCAGACCGGCGAGGATGAACACGCCCAGCAGGGCCAGCAGCCCGTAGTAGCCCACCGACTGCCCTTCGATCGCTATATATCTTGGCTCTTTCATACGCATCTCAGACTCAGACTGAATGGATTCGGGCCTCCCCACGGGCAGGCTCTAGATACCCTGGTAACGCACGCCGGTGTTCAGGCGCAGATCGGCGCGGATCTGCGTGCCCCCATATCTGCGCAGCCGCTGCGATATCTCGCTGTCGGGATCCTTCAGGTCGCCGAAGAGGATCGCCTTGTGGCCGTCCCGGTCGCAGGCCTCGGCGCAGGCCGTCGTGCCGTCGCCCCGGTCCACCTTGCGCACACACATCGTGCACGACTCCACCGTACCCTTGCCACGCGGATATTTCTGATCGTGGAGGTCCCGGTGCACCAGGGAACGCGCCTTGTAGGGACAGGCCATCATACAATAGCGACAGCCGATACAGATGTGCTTGTCCACCAGCACGATCCCGTCCACACGCCGGAAGGAGGCCCCGGTCGGGCACACATCCACGCACGGCGGATGCTCACAGTGCTGACACATCATGGGCATCGACACCGTGAAACCGGTGCCGGGATCCTTGACATTGAGCTTGCGGATCCATTGTGGGTCGGTCGTGGAGCCCTCCTCAAAGGACCAGCCGTTCTCCTCCTCGCAGGCCGTCACGCAGGCGTCACAGTCCTCCTGGCACTGATTGGTGTCCACCAGCAGTCCCCAGCGCACCGCGTCGGTCACCGGCTGGTCCGCCGGTTTCGCCCCTGCCACTCCATACAGAAACACCCCCGGGGCCACCGAAATACCAGCGGCCCCGGCGGCCATGCCCAGGAACTGGCGCCTGCTCACGCCGGCCGCGGCCTCTTCGGAGTGGGGCTGGGTTCGTTTCTCGTCGCTCATCTATCCTCTCCCTTCTCGCTGGAGGCTATTCCGCCGAACCGCCGTCACTGGAATCGGAGTCCTCTGATTCCTCCTCCGGCGGGACATCGTTGTGACAACTGAAGCAGTCGATGTGTACCGCGGCATAGCTGTGGCACGAGTTACAGAAGTGCTTTGGACTCGGGTAGCGCGGATATTCGCCGTCGGGACCCTTGCGGACATGGCATCCAAGGCACTCCTCGAGCTCAAACTTCTCGGTCCGTATGCCCCGGTGCATGGTCTCGTCACGCTGATGCAGGATGAAGTCCATGTGGTGACGGCGCATCACGTCGGTCGGCTCCACACAGTGCTCACCCTTGGCCGGAGGGATCTCCGGCACCAAGTCCCCTGCGATCGCCCAGCCCACAGGGATGACGACCACGACCGCAGCCAAGGCTCTCCAATATCGAAAACTCATAGGGATCGTTACCCTCCTTATCGCGCCCGAGCGGTGCTCAGTGATCACCCAGGGCCATGTAGATATACCCGGTCGGGCAGACATCCGCACAGATGTGGCAGCCGATGCAGCGGTCATAGTGGGTATCGACATAGCGCCCGGTCGTCGACTGATCCTTCTTCACCCGGTAGACGGCATACTGCGGACAGTAGATCACGCAGTTGTCACACTCGAAGCACATCCCGCAGCTCATGCACCGGGTGGCCTCGGCCACGGCCTCGTCGTCACTGAAGCCGATCAGGCGCTCCTGGAAGTGGCCCAGCACGGCCTCGGCATCCGGCCCGATCTCCTCACGGACACGACGCGGGGTGTACTCGAAGTGCCCCAGGAACATCCGTTCGGTGGTGATGATCTCGGCCTTGGAGCGGTCCTCGAAGTTGTGGACTGCAAACTGGGCCATGGCGGTCCCGCGCACCTCCTCGTGGCTATAGGGCTCCAGCATCAGCCCGGACTCCTGCATCTTCTTCACCAGGTCGAAGTGATGGACATCCACCTTCGGCCGCTTGGGGATGTCCTCGTGCTTCAGAAAGTGATCGACACTCTCCGCCGCTATGGAGGCCTGTCCAATCGCAGTCGTCAATAGATGAGGGCGAATGATGTCACCGGCCACGAAATGCCCCGGTCGGTTCGGTACCCCGTAGAACTTGTCCGCGTCGATCAGGCCGCGCCCGTTGTCCAACTCCTCGAGCCCAGACAGGTCGCCGGACTGGCCGATGGCCGAGACGATCAGATCACACTCGATCTCGAACTCGGTGCCCTCCTTCGGGATTGGGCGGCCATTCTCGATAGTACACTCGGCCATCTTCAGCGCCCGGGCGCGCCCGTCCTCTCCGAGCAGGACCTCCACGGGCATCACGCCATCGAGGATCCGCACGCCCTCACGCAGGGCATCGTGTACCTCGTGCTCCGCGGCCGTCATCTCGCTCTTCGGAAACAGAGAGGTCAGGGTCACCTCCGCGCCCTCACGGGCGGCGGCAAAGGCCGAGTCGTGTGCCACATAACCACCGATCACCTTCTCCGGAAGCTCGGCGTCCTCCTTGTTCTTGACCTTACCCAGACGCCGGGCGACCGAGACCACGTCGATAGAGGTGTCCCCACCGCCTACGCACACGATGCGGTCCGCAGACAACACCTTCATGGTCCCCTTGTTGAAGGCCTCCAGGAAGGCTACCCCGGAGACACAGTTCGGGGCATCGCTGTTGGGCACCGACAGGGCGCGGCCACTCTGACAGCCCAGCGCCCAGACGATGGCATCGTAGTCCTTCTCCAGCTCCTCGATACTCACGTCATTGCCGACCCGGGTATTGTGCCGGACATCGATGCCACCCATGTCCAGAATCCGCTGGATCTCGTGATCGAGCACCTCACGGGGCGTGCGGTAACCCGGTATGCCGTAGCGCATCATGCCACCCAGCTCCGGGTGCGAATCGATGATGGTGCTGGCATGACCGAAGCGGCGCAGCTGGTAGGCCGCTGCCATCCCGGCGGGGCCGCCGCCGACGATGGCCACCTTCTTGCCACTGAGGGGCGCGCTGTTGTCGAATCTGAAGCCCTCTCTATGGGCGGTGTCGCCGATATACTGTTCAACCGCATTGATGCCGACGAAATCCTCGACATTGTTCCGATTGCAGCCATCCTGACAGGGCGCCGGGCAGACCCGTCCCATCATCGCCGGAAAGGGATTGGCGTCGGTGGAACGGCGGAAGGCATATTCCTGCATGCTGACGCCTTCGGGCGGCTTCTCCACGCCCCGGACGATGTCCAGATAACCACGAATGTCCTCACCGGAGGGGCAGCTGCCCTGACATGGAGGAGTCCGGTGGACATAGGTGGGACACTTGTAGGAGTGGTCCTGCTCAAAAATCTGTTCGACCAGGCGCGACCACTTGTAATCGCCATCTTTGAACTTCCTGAAGGTCAGGTTCTGGGACATCTCATCTTTGGAAGTTGCCATAGTGTTCTCCTTCGCAATAGATCCGAGGTTGCAATACTTGTGGTTGCAATATTTATTGGGCCGCCACTTCCGGTTCCGATTCCTCACCCTCGGATTGATCCGGGGTCAGGACGATGGCGTTGCTCACCAGCTGATGGACGCTCACGATCTGATCCATCGTAAATCCGTAATAGGGCAATACCTTGGAGAACTGGCTCTTGCAGATCGCGCAGATGGCCGCCATGTGGGTCACACCGTTGTTCTCCACCACCTGCTTGAGGGCCTCCATACGGGGCAACGCCCCCTTGACTCGCAGCTCCATCAGATCATCCGTCAGCAACCCGCCACCTCCACCGCAGCAAAAGGTCCCCTCTCGGATCGAGTCGTCTTCCATGTCGTAGAAGTGGTTACAGCTGGCCTTGATCACCTCGCGCGGGATCACGAACTGTCCGCCTGGAAAATCGCCCATGCGGGACGCCCTGGCCACATTGCAGGAGTCGTGATAGGTGAGGACCATGTCGTCGTTCTGCGACTTGTCGAACTTGAGCCTACCCTCCTGGATCAGGTTATAGGTGAACTCGCAGATATGTTGTGGAACCGGATAGTTCGGATCTAGAAAATCGAAGGGCCCGGCCAGGGTATTGAGGAAGCTGTAGGCCACACGCCAGGCGTGCCCACATTCTCCGAAGATGATCCGCTTGACCCCGAGGTCCAGGGCCGCCTTGCGGATACGCAGGGCCATCCGGCGCATGTTCTCGTAGCTGCCGATGAACATTCCGAAGTTCGCCGCCTCGCTCGCGTAGGAACTCAGCGTCCAGCTGACACCGGCCTCGTGGAAGACCTTGCCATAACCGATCAGACCGTCGACGTGAGGTTCCGCGAAAAAATCCGCCGACGGGGTCACCAACAGGATCTCGGCGCCCTTCTCATCCACGGGATAGCGAACCTTGACACCGGTGTCATCGTAGACCTCTTCCTCCAGGCCCTCCAGGGTATCGACCAGCGCCGGCTCGGGCAGACCGAGATTGTTACCGATGACGAAGACCTTGCCGATGATCTCGTTGCAGTACTTCTGTCCTACACCGACCTCATCCATGATCTCCCGCGCGGCCATCGAGATCTCTGCGGTATCGATGCCGTAGGGGCAATATACCGAGCAGCGGCGACACTGCGAGCACTGATGAAAATAGCTATACCATTCATCCAGTACTTCCCGGGTCATATCCTGGGCACCGACCAGCTTCGGGAAGTACTTGCCCGCCAGGGTATAGTACCTGCGATAGACCTTGCGCAGCAGGTCCTGGCGCGCGACGGGCATGTTGTTGGGATCCGCCGTGCCCAGATAGTAGTGGCACTTGTCGGTGCACGCGCCACATTTCACACAGGAATCGAGGAAGACCTGGAGGGACCGGTACTTGCCCTTGAGCTCCCCCAGCTTCTGGACCGCGACCTCTTCCCAGTTGTCGACCAACTCTCCGGGGAAACCCAGCTGCTTCTGAAAATCCGGTTTTGCCACATAGGGACGGCTGTGGGCCATCGCCCCGGGCTTCACCGCGGGGATCTCCGGATACTCTTTTAACTCGGGTACTTCAAAGTCGGCCATGGCTTGCTTTCGCTCCGAAATCTATAGAGGCGGGTGCTGCGATCAGACAGGCTGCGCCCTATGGTCCCTTGTTGCGCTCCAGTTCCAGCGCCCATGGTGCCACGTGGCGACGCTCCCGGGGATTGTCCACCTGGTTCCGGGTGGGACTGAAGAATACACCGGGCGCATGCAGCAACTTGCTGTACGGAAAGATGATCATCAGCGAGGCCACCAGGCTCAGATGGATGATCAACAAGGGATCGGCCGGCAGAGGCTGCCAATCGAAGAACATCAGGCCCAGAAAGAATGCCTTCAGCCCCACGATGTCCACGTGCGAGATGAAGCTCATCGACATCCCGCTCAGGGCGATCAGGACCAGCAAGGCCAGCATCAGGTGGTCGGACGGGGCCGAGATGTAGCGCACCCGGTCCACCACCACCCGCCGGATCCACAGCCCGACCAGGCCCGCCAGCATCGCCAGGGAGGCATACTTGCCTATCGGTTGCATCAGGGCCACCCAGGTCCACACCGGCTCCTGGAAATATCGGATATGGCGGGCCAGAACCAGAAACAGCCCCAGATGGAACACCCATCCGAACAGCCAGATCCACTTATTAGACTTGAACAGGCTCTCGAAGACCGTGACCTCCTTGAGCATCCTTACCGCCACGCCCATGCGGGTCACGGGGGCGGGCGTGGTCGGGATCTTCAGCGGTGCCGGGGTGCGGGCGTAGATCGCAATCCGATAGACCAGCCCCCCAACCAGGATGGCCGTGGCGAAATAAAACAATAGTGCGTAGACAACCGTCAGAAACGTCATGTTTCTGGCTCTCCTGGGATTGAATCGGTCGGGTGGCGGAGGCGGTGGGGGGCCGGATTCCCACCGCCGCGCCCGCTGCTCTCATCTAGAGGGTTTGGGCGATTGCCGCCCAAGGACCTGGCCGCCTGGCTGACCTGCTCACCCGCCTTTGACACGGTGTCGACCGGCGCACGGTTCGACTCTGCACCTGCCGCCACGCCTCGAAGGCGAATGAAGATCCCGCACAGTCTGACAGGTCCTGTTAGGCCAATCGCCTTAGACGCAGCCCGTCGGCTTCGGGAGCCCGGCATATTTACAGGCCTGCTTGGCCGGGCCATAGGGAAACAGCTCATAGAGATACTTGCTGTTACCCTTGTCCTTGCCCAGCTTCTTGCCGATCGCCTTGGTCAGGACCCGCACGGCCGGCGCGATCTGATACTCGTCGTAATACTCGCGCAGGAAGTTGATCACCTCACAGTGGGCATCGGTCAGCTCGGCGCCATCGGCCGCGGCCATGGCAGTCGCCAGCTCCGGGGTCCATTCGCTGAGGTTGGCGAGGTATCCCTCTTCGTCGGTTTCGTAAGTCTTGCCATTCACTTCAAGAGCCATATCAAAATCTCCTCGTTGCGCGCCCTCGGATAGCGGCGCTAATTAACACCAAATCAAAGTCATTCAGAGCCACGCCTGAACACAGTCGTGGTCAGCAGTCAGATCCACAAAGCCATGGTAGTCCACGACCTTGATACCTCCGATCACACGTTCTTCCGCCATTCCGCGGGCCTTCAGATCCGGCCCAAGGACATAGATAGAGAACTTCTCCAACGCCCCGGCGACCTTTTCGGCCACAGCGGTACCCTGCATGGCCGCATAGATCCCGTCCTCTATCAACAGGACCGATCCGCCTTTCTTGGCCATCCCCAGACAGGAATCCAGGGTGTTGCGCTCAAAAGGCGATTTATTCACCGTATGCAATATTGCCATTCCGCCTCCCTCCGTCAGAAGCTCAGGATCACGTCCTGTTCTTCCATAAGTTCACCCAGCCGCTCGGCATCGACCACCTCGACGTCCACGAGCAGATCGTCCTCGGTCAGGCCCCGCTCCTCCAAAGAGGTGTCGAGCACATACAGCTTCTCTACGTCGTAGGCCTCGAGCGCGCGATAGGTCGGGGAGAAGTTCTTCATACCGATCTCATCGGTACTCTGGTTCTTCACGATCTCGTAGACGCCGTCATCGGCGAATACCAGGCTCACGTCCTGATCAAAGGCCGCCCCGATCAGGACCACCTCCAGGGACTCCAAGGCATAGATCGTCCCGTACGGCGCCTTGCGGTTCATGTACATGAACTTCTTGATCTCGCCCGCAGCCTCGTCCTCTTCCCACGGTTCTGCCATTTCCAAATCCTCTTGTGTGGATACTAGTCACCAAAGACGACCAGACGCTCCGACTGTATACCGGCCTCGATGAGCTGCCCGAGCCCCGAGATGCGGAACTTCGGAGCGATATTGCTCGCATCCTTGCCGTGCCGCTTCGCCTCATCGTCGTCGAGCAGTCCACGACGCTGCGCGGCGGCGACACACACCACCAGGTCCAGGTCGTACTGTTCTGCGAGCTCGATCCACTTGGCCGTGATATTGCGGTCGTCCTGGGGTGGGACACTGAGACGTGTCCCCACGTTCATCCCGTCGTGGTAGAAGAAGACCCGGAAGACCTCGTGCCCCTTCTCCAGCACGGCCTTCGTGAAGTTGTAGGCCGTATCCGCCGCCTCGTGGGTGTACGGACCCTCGCTCACCATGATCCCATATTTCATATGAGTTACCTCGCTGGCGCCGGGACCGCTCAGAAGCGGATGTGGGTCGAGGCGTTCAAGCTCTTACGAGCACCGCGCCATGTGTCGATGTGATACTTGGTGAACGGCAGGCCGGTCTTCTCGAAGAAGCGAGTCCAGCCGATCCGCTCGATCCAGTCGTTCATCCGCTCCCAGTCCTTGGCGTCCTCCTTGTAGGCCTTCAGGATCTGCTTGACCACTGCGGCGGCCTCGGGCCAACGTGGAGGGTTGTTCGGGATGCCTGCGGCCACCAGCTTCTGGAAGGTGGGCTTGCCGCGTGCATTGGAGTGGTTTCCTCCGACCCAGACCGCCAGCTTGCTGTGCTCGGCGTCGTTGATCTGCATCGGGGGGCAGGGCGGATAGCAGGCGCCGCAGCAGATGCACTTCTTCTCATCCACCTCCAGGGAGGGCTTGCCGTTCACCAGTGCCGGGCGGATTGCGGCCACCGGGCAGCGGGCCACCACCGAGGGCCGCTCACAGACGTTGGCCACCAGATCGTGGTTGATCTTGGGCGGCTTGGTGTGCTGGATATTGATGGCGATATCGCCCTGGCCGCCACAGTTGATCTGGCAGCACGAGGTGGTGATATGGACCCGATTGGGCATGTTCCAGCCCTTGAACTCGTCATACAGCTCGTCCATCAGGGCCTTGACCACACCCGAGGCGTCGGTACCCGGGATGTCGCAATGCAGCCAGCCCTGGGTATGGGAGATCATGGCGACCGAGTTCTTGGTGCCCCCGACCACGAAGCCCTCGCCCTCCAGGGCCTTGACCAGGGGTGCCACCTTGGCCTCATCGGCGACCATGTACTCGATGTTGCTGCGCAGCGTGAAGCGGACGTAGCCCTCACCGTAGGTGTCACCGATCTCGCACAGCTTGCGCAGGGTGAACAGGTCGAGAATACGCTGGGTGCCGGCCCGTACCGTCCATACCTTCTCCCCATCGTGGGAGATATGCACCAGAACCCCCGGCCGCGGGTCTTCATGATAGGCCCAGTAACCATAGTTCTTGCGCATCACGGGATGCATGTACTGAAACCCGTCTGGGCAGCCGGATTCAATCGGTGGACGTTGTTCCTGAGACATAACGAAGCTCCACTTCTAAGGTTTTTAGATGTTCATCATCGAAACTGGGCGCGCGCAGGGGCCGCGATCTAGCCGGCGGCCCGCTCCTCGGCCTTGCGCTGAAACCACTTCTCGGCCTCGACGTCCCAATCGTCCATACGGACATAGGAACTCTGACGTGGCTCACTGACCATGTTCGAATCCACCTCGACACCGACCCCCTCCAGGAAGTTGGACAGGCCGATCCGCTCGATCATCTCACCACAGCGTTCGTGCTCGAGCCCGTTCTCCGCCCAGAAGTCGATGATCTCCTCGGCCAGCTCCACGATGCGCTCGTAGTCTTCTTCGGTATCCAGTTTCATGAAGGGCACCACCACGGTCCCCATCAGGTCACCGATCTTCAGGGTGCGCTTGCCGCCGATACAGATGGTGACACCCTTGTCGTCGCCAGGGGACAGGGCCTTGGGCATCACGTTCAGGCAGTGCATGCAGCGCACGCAGTCCCGGTTGTTCACATCCAGGGTGTCGTCCTCGTTCAGGCCCAGCGCATTGGTCGGGCAACGGTTGACGACGTTGTCGAGGATGTACTGACGTCCCTTCTTGGCGACATACTTCTTGACCTCCTCCTGATCCACCTTCATGTCGTCACGCCAGGTGCCGATGATGGCGAAGTCCGAACGCTCGATGGCATTCATGCAGTCGTTGGCACAGCCGGAGACCTTGAACTTGAATTTGTAGGGCAGCGCCGGGCGATGCACGTCGTCGGTGAAGTTGTTGAGCAGGGTGCGATGGATCTTCATCTCGTCGCAGTTGGACTGCTCGCAGCGCGCAGCACCCACACAGGACATGCCCGTACGCACACAGGGTCCCGCGCCCCCGAGATCCCACCCATACTCGTTGATCTCGTCGAAGAAGTGCTGGGTGTTCTCGGTGTCGGCGCCGATAAACATGATGTTGCCGGTCTGACCATGGAAGGTAATCAGACCCGAACCATACTTCTCCCAGCTGCCCGCCAGCTGCTTGAGCATGTCGGTGGTGTAGTAGTTGCCGGCCGGGGGCTGAACCCGCAGGGTGTGAAATTCCTTGGACGCCGGGAAGGCGGCACCCACCTCGGAGAAGCGGGGGATAATGCCGCTTCCGTATCCGAACACGGAGACGGTCCCACCCTTCCAATACCCCTTGCGTGTCTCGTAGGAGTGCTCGAGCTGGCCCAACAGGTCGTTCGCCACCCCCTGGATTCGCTCATCAGGGTGCTCGTCTCTCAGGCGCTTGAACCCAGAGATAAAGCTGGGCCACGGGCCCTGCTCCAGTTCGTCAAGCATCGGAGTTTCATGGTGGTTCTTAGCCATGCGCTATCTCCCTAAAAAGGTTAGCAGTCTATGATAATCCAGGCGCCCGGCTCTCATGCAAGAGGCTGGGCACGGGCAGCAGAATCCGCTGTTGGTGGAATCTACAGTGGTAGGGAAGTCTAGATTCAGCGAACCCTGATGAACACCCTACCTATGGGGTGGCCCACCACCCCCCTCTTATCCCCATTGAGATATGCGACCATAAGCTCACCTTATCATCGCCCCCAGGCGCGAACCAGGAGAAAAATCTCCCGCAAAAACAATTGACTACACAGCCCGGCGGCGGGCTCGCGGCGTCCACCCCCAGGCGACACTCCCCCTCCAGGGAGTGTGAATGGCCCTCAGGGTGTGATATACCGGCGGCTCGCCAAAGCTGTGCACACCGTCATGCCTACCCTCTCCCATTCAGCTCGTGTCACCGGCACGCCAGATCCAGGCCCCTACGGACTCGACTCGCCCGAGGCCTATCGGTCCTGGCGGCAACGGAGGCTCGATGCATACCCGTGCCAGCCGAGCGAGCTGGTGGTCCCCATCGCCGACCCCCTCAGGCTGACCCCCGAGGAGAAGGCGGGCCTGGTGCGCACCCTGCGCACCTACAACATGGCCATCTATCAGCTGCGTGAGCCCGCGGCGAGCTCGAAGGGGATGGTGCTGGCCCTGGGTGGCGCCCTCGGCCTGCACCGGGTCGACCAGAATCTGTGCTCTGACGAGGACAGTGTGAGCGCACTCGAGGTGCGCGATACGGGCCGCGCGCACAGCTATATCCCCTACACCTCCCGCAGGCTGCGTTGGCACACGGACGGCTACTACAACGACCCCGGCCACCGCATCCGCAGCTTCATCCTGCATTGCGTACGCCCGGCGGCCACGGGCGGTGAGAACGACCTCATGGATCCCGAGATCGCGTTCATCCTCATTCACGACACCGACCCCGAGCTGAGCCGGGCGCTGATGGCCCCCGATGCGATGACCATCCCGGCCAATATAGAGGAGGGGCGACAGGTCCGTCCGGAGCAGTCCGGGCCGGTCTTCGAGTTCGATCCGGCGGATGGCAGACTGCTGATGCGCTATTCGGCCCGCGGTCGAAACATTGTCTGGAGGGACGACGCGGCCACCCGGGCGGCCGTGGCCCGCCTCAACGAGATCATGGATCGCGACTCCCCCTACGTGATCCATCACCGCCTCGAGGCGGGACAGGGCCTGCTGAGCAACAATGTGCTGCACGCCCGAGCGGCGTTCGAGGACGGCCGGGAGCCCGCCCGGCGCAGACTCCTGTACCGCGCGCGGTACTACGACAGGATTCGAGGCACCTGAGACGGTTCACGGGGTATCACACCATTGTAAGGAGACGATCAGGCATGTTGTGGCTAAGTGAGGTATTGATACAGCACCACGAACTGGGGTCCTTCGACGAACTGGTCGAGGTGGTTCGGGACAGGGCGCGCCAGGGCGAACGGTTTCTGCGCATGGACGTCAATCCCCCCTTTCCCGATACCCCCGAAGACTGGGAGGACCGGCTCGAGGGGGCGTTCACCTCCCCAAGCACTTGAATTTTTGCGGCGCGCCCCCATATTGTTGAGGTTTCAGGCGGCCGACCGCTGCCGCATGCGGCGGACCTGCGGGCTCTGACCGCCCGCGAGCCCTCAATTGGAGAGAGACACCATGTATTGGCAAGAGGATCAGGAAGACGACGGGCAGCAAGGGATTCCGGCGGACATCGTCGATCTCTCGTTCAAGGTGTCCTGTCGCGCCCTGCCATCGGACCACGCCCATGAGCTGTGGACCGCCGTGCGGCAGGCCCTGCCGTGGTTCGATGACGAGGCGGCCGCCGGCCTGCACCTGATCCATGGCGCCGAATCCGGCAACGGATGGTTGCGCCCGGAGGGACCGGACGATCTGCTCTATCTCTCCCGGCGCACGCGCATGACCCTGCGCCTGCCGGCAGGCCGCGTCGAGGCGGCGAAGGGGTTGAGCGGTCAGGCCTTGAATGTGGGCGGGCACAAACTGCGCCTGGGTGAGCCGCGGGTCCACGAACTGAGCTCACTCAAGACCCTGTTCGCCCGCTATGTCGTGACCGAGCACGAGGACGAAGAGGCCTTTCTGGACGACTGCGCCCGCGAGCTGGGCGAGATGGGGATCCGGGTCAAGAAGATGATGGCCGGGCGGGTACACCGTTTCCGGTTCCCGGACACGGTGATCCATGCCCGCAGCCTGATGCTCGATGGGATGAGCGCGGAGGAATCGGTGCGGATCCAGGAGCACGGCCTGGGGCGTGGGCGCAAGTTCGGCTGCGGCCTGTTCCTGCCCCACAAGGGCATCGACCCCGTGAGGCCCACAAGATAACGTTTTGTTGAAAACCAGTACAGGAGCTAGACGATGGCACTAGAAGTGGGTGGAAAGACCATAGAGACGACGCCGACCGGGTACCTGGTCAACCTCGAGGACTGGACCGAGGAGATCGCCGAGATCATCGCCAAGGAAGAGGGGATCGAGCTCACGGAGAGACATTGGGACGTGATCAACTACCTGCGGGACGAGTACATCAACAATGCAGGCAATCAGCACAATACCAGGAGCATGGTCAAGGCCATGGCGAAGAAGTGGGGGGACAAGAGCGTGAACGCCAAGAGCCTCTACGACCTGTTCCCGAAGGACCCCAGCAAACAGGCCGGACGCATCGGGGGGCTCCCGGAGAGCCGCCGCAAGGGGGGCTACTAGGAGTCTGTCGGATTTGGGCGATCGTAGCGAGCAAGGTGGGAGAAGGAGGCAAAATATTCACGATTTCGAGGCGCATAATGGAACTACGCAACGAGAAATCGGGGATATTTGGGACCTTCTCCCACCGGCGCAGTAGATTGGCCCTAAGTCCGACAGACTCCTAGGAACCCTGCGCCTCGACTTGAGCCTTATCCAAATCGGAATAGAGACCGCGACGGGCGCCTGGGCTATAGTCGGCGCCTTGTCGTGGGCCCGCGAGGGCACGCCTGGCAGGTGTGCAGGTACCGGCTCGAGGACCGGCTCATGAGCCCCTTAATAGATTTCTTAGTCAACCGATCGGCTGCGGAGACCAACGCCATGAGTGAAAAGCAAGAGATGATCAAGAGAATGCTGGAATTGCAGCATCAGTTTATGCAATACGATCACGAGAAGGGTGTCAGCATGGAGGAATACTTCGTCCCCTCCGATGCCAGCCCGATCAAGGACTATCGCCAGGAATACCGGGATCTGGCCATGAAGGTGGTCGAGCTCGCCCACAAGGAGAAGGGCTCACACCCCTGAGCCTCTCGCAGACACGCAGGCCGCCGTGGGCTGCCACGGCGGCCTGTACCCCGGCCCGACAGGCGGCCC
>Ga0114931_10001008_pt1 | contig 35582 bp, 47 predicted proteins | sample 2SBtaG_FD_89579 | JGI IMG/M metagenome (GOLD analysis project Ga0114931, IMG submission 89579) | Deep subsurface microbial communities from Kolumbo volcano to uncover new lineages of life (NeLLi) - 2SBTROV14_V59a metaG | ecosystem: Environmental > Aquatic > Marine > Volcanic | place: Kolumbo... | reverse complement strand
CAGATACTAGATGCCTTAGGATCGTAGCCGCTTCCGTCTGGATCTTCAGGGCGTCAGTATATTTGCCGTCACGCAGCGCAGCCTGAAGCATCGTGTCCAGCAGCGCCAGCTGGTTACGTAGCTGTGCAGCTCGTGAATCGGCCTCGAGCGCCACAAAGGGTTTAGCTGCGCCCATGTCGAATGGCTCTGGAGCTGCGTCCGGCGCTTGCTGTTTCGTGGCCTTCGCGTTGCGCTCGTCTGCGAAATTCTCGCGCGATGCAGCCAGCGCTTTGGCAGCCTGCTTTCCGGCTTCAGATGCTGGATCGGGCCAGTCGCGAGGATCCCTGGATACCGGATAGACGACGTGGCGCTTGTGCTTCCAGACTCCCTCGCCGCAAATCTGGTAACCGCAATCCGCAAACCAGGCCAGCACTCCGTCGATCGCTCGCCCAAAGCGCGGACCGTCCTCCACCAGGATGCGTCGCGCTATTCCACGGCCCTTCCAGGCCTTTATTACCGAGAGCACAAACCCGTGCTGATCGTTTGGGAATCCCTTCTGCGGCTCCGTCCATAGCGTCGCTATGTCCTCTCCAGCATGCATGTATAGCCACACATGCCCATCATGGCGCAGGCAACGCTCCATCTGCTCTGGGCCGAGAAATGCTGGGTGCTGCGCGGAATGGAGCACACGACGAACCCGCTGGTAATGTGCTAGCTCTCCAGCCACGCAGTCGAATCGCTCAAGGCTAATGTCATTCGCGGCGTCCATGTGTCCTCCAGAGTAGTAGGCGTGTTTCGACCTGTCTGCCCATCCAGACCCGGCCGCCGACACCTGCCCAGTGGCAGCGGGCTCCGGTCGCGTAGCCGGATATCGTAGCCGGCAGCCATGCCCGCCGGTGCCCACACCGGCCCCGTGCGAGCGCCAGGAGCCTCGCAGCGGTCCACGCGGCCTCCTGCACCTGCACAGGCCGGGTGCCGACGATCCCTCGCCAGAGCGTCGCTGAGACCGCTGGAGAGCGCTCTACCTGCCAGATCGAGTGAGCCCGGCGATTCCAGCGCGAGCAGCCCGACCAGGGGCACCGGCCCGCTTGGACCCGCCATGACAGCCGAGACTACCACCAACCTACTGCCACGAGCACCGCGGCGAGCTCGCGGGCGGAGCCAGGCCAGAGCGGCTGGCACACGTCATCGGCGGCCTGGCTCCATGTGCCCGAGCAGGTAGCCCTGTCAGCGGCGCCAGCTATCGCCCTGGCCACGACCTCGAGGTGGGCGCGATGCTGCGTCTCCGTCGAGCAGGTAGCGCGGGGCGGGCAGTACGGCGCGGGAAGCGCCAGGAGAACGGCTAGAACGGCCTGGGCGAGCGGCATCAGTGTCCCGTCGCCTGCATAGCATGCCATCCCCAGTCCGCGAGCGCGTAGAGCACCACAGTTAGCAGAGCGATCACGCCGCCGGCCAGTGTGCCGCGTCGCTCTCCGGCGCTCCGACCTGCCCGCGCTCCGTCCTCCTCGGCTCGCGTGATGACGCGCAGCTCGAGGTCGTGGAGCTGCTGGCGCGTGGCCATGTCGTCGCGGGCACCCCGGGCGTCGTCCCGCAGCACGCGGAGCACCGATCCATTAAGCTGACCGACCTGCGTGGTGAGCGCGTCCACAGCAGTCGTGGTGGCCCGTTGCTCGACTCCGATCGCCTTGAGTTCGGTCACCTGCGCCTCGACTTTCGCCACCTTGTAGGCGAGCTTGTCTATCTCCTCATCGTGCCCGTCATGGCGGCGCGCGTTCTCGGCTCGCTCTGCGTCCCAGCGATCGACGTGCCGCTGTAGCAGTTGGAGCGCGGCCTCCGCCGGATCCATTGGCCCAGCGCGCTGACTCGGGGTGTCAGGGATCGCGAGCCCGCCGAACCCGGGCCGGCTTGGTTTCCGCGGAGGCCTGTCAGCCATCGTGGTGTGTTGGCGCCGGGGCCGGGTCGGTCGGCGGATGTGGGTGCTCCAGGTCGGCCACGCGCGCCTCCAGGTCGGCCACGCGGCAGGCGATCTGCTCCACTGCGTCCTCTACCTGGAGCAGGTGACGCTCGGTCTCCGCGTCACGATCGGAGATCACCTCGGCGAGCAGCGAGAATCGACGGGCTTGCCGCTCGTCGCTGTCGTTTTGCCAGGCGGGCGCGCCGGGGATCGGGGCCCATCCAGCGAGCTCGTCGCGCAGTCGCTCGCGTGCTGTAGGTGGTTCGGGAGGCTCATGCCCGCCTGGATTTGTGGGCTCATCGTCTGCGATCATGGCGTCTCCAGTAGCTGGCCGTCCCGCTCCGCGCGCATGGCGGCCCAGTCGGGCTGGAGCTCGACCAGGCGGAGGCGTGGTGCCGCTGGCTCACTCTCCGGAGGCACAGTGCCGAGCTCGGCCTCACAATTCGCGTCCCATTGCACCGGCGGAACTGGCAGCGCATGAGCGCGGCGCCATCGAGAGACCGCCGCGTCAGTCATCGGCCCCCAGGCTCCGTCCGGATCGACGCTGACCACGAGCTGTACGTGGCGCACGTCATCGCCGACCATTCCGCGCGAGAGAGGCAGGCGAGGCGCTGGCGGCGGCAACGGTGCGAGCTTGTCCGGGCTCCATCCTGTCAACGCGCGGGTCACGGCCGGCAGAAACCGCCGCATGGCCGCGGCGTAGTCGCGGATGTTGGCGGCGTCTCCATCCGGGGTGCCGTGCGGGTGCATGCCCCAGTAGTAGCGTTGGCGGTACATCGCGGCGGCGAGCTGCTCGGGTTGCGAGTGCGCCTCGCGGAGCACCTGGCAGGCGCCGCGGGCGCCATGCGCGCCGCAGACGATACGGAGCCAGTAGTCAGCGCCAAGCCATGGTGCCGTGAACGTCGCGAACCAGACGAAATAGGCGTGCGTCCCATTCGAGTCGGTCGTGCTGTCGCAATGGATGACACCCTGCGGCAGCGGTAGCCCAGCCGCTACGATAGCCGCCTGTGCCTGTGCAGCGACGGTGGCGTGGTCTGCTCCGATGGTAGCGCGGAGCCCAGCATCCGCGATGGCCGCGCGCTCCTCTTGCGTGAGTCTGCGCAGCGTGCAGGCGCCCCAGTTGTTCGAGTTTGGCCAGGAATCTCCGCATCGCGTCTCGAGCAGCGGAGAGAGCAAGCCGAGCGTCACGGTATGGACCGTGGCCCATCGCCCGAAGCGACGCTGCCACGCGAGCGCAAACGCGCGCGCCTTGGCGAGGTACCAGTCCGGGGTCACTTGGCGGCCTGGCGCGCCTTTCGCGCAGCGAGTAGCTGATTCAGCGCTACGTCACTCGCCGTCTCCTCGGCCAGGACTAGGGCGAGGCGCTCTGCGATGGCGGCCTGCACAGCCGGCGGATGGTTGCCGATGTCGCGCACGAGCTCGACGACAGCCGGCAGCGCGTCTTTGGCGATGCTCGCGATGGCTGCTCCTAGCGACATTGGTGCGCCCATGCCTTCTGCTCCTTCGCGCATGCGGCTCGAAGGCCTTGGAGCGCCGGGCAATGCTGCACATCGGGGGCGGCGTCGCACGCGCCCTGTGCAATGAGCACAGCCTGCTGTGCATCACATTGCGCCTGGAGTCGCACGCTCTGGGATCGCGGCGTGCAGGTGGGCTGCTGGTGTGAGCAGGCCAGATGCGACCACGCGATGCCGGCGCACAGCAGCATCAGTGCTGTACCAGACCCACCCATGGGTACCTTCGGGCGGCCTCCGGGTAGCGCGCGACCTGCCGCCGGGAACCTACCGCCGGTGTACGGCACCCACGGTACGGCCTTGAGCAACTCATGGAGCAGAGGCGCCATCGCTCCGGCGAACGCTCCCTTCGCTGCTACGCCAGGGTCTAGCCCCAATGCGAGCGCGGCGGCAACGGCGCCCATGACAGTGGAGGGTATCCCCTGCGCGATCTTGGCGAGCGCGGCGGCGCCGAAGCCATTGAGCGGCAGGTGCACGAACATCACGGACCTGTCGACGAGGGCCGGGATGCGCTCCCATGCGTGCGGAGCGAACGACCGCAGCGCCCATGGGATCACAAAGCACGGGACCCCGACGAGCAAGGCCCACGGCAACAGCGGGTGGATGCCAGCGAGCCACAGATAGGCGGTGTTGAGTAGTTCTCTCATAGTGTCCTCGGTTCAAGCTATCACGCCCCTCTTAGCGTCCGGAATGACGTCCTCGGAGCTGTCGAGGTAGGCGGTGCCAGTCTCCGGATCTGTCGTATGCCATGCCGTCGACAGGGCTTTGGCGCTCGTGACCTGTGCTTCGATCGTCCTTAGCACGACCGGTTTGAAGACAGACCTCTTGGCCCGCCAGAGCGCTTTCAGCTCGTCGGTTACCTCGATCGCAAACTGGTCGGTCTTGGCGCCGGTGTTCGCCGGATGTCTGTAGAAGTGTTGGGCGCGCGTGATCCAGCAGCGTCCGCGCCTGCCGTCTCCTGGGTTCGCATCAACGACCGCACCAACGCCAAGGTGGCTGACCTTGCGCGGAAGGTCGTAGAGCACCGCGAGCACGCGCTGAAGTGCCGGCGCCTGCTTGCGCGTGACGACCAGGAATTTGCGTGCCATCAGAGTATGCCTCCGCCGGCTAGAGCGTCGAGGCTGGCCTCGATACTCGCGCGCGTACCGTCCACCGTCCAGTCGCCGTCGTAGAGCAGGATGCTCTGGATGAGCGAGTCGTAGAAGCTGCCTACGCCACTGGCGTTGGCCAATATCTGTAGACCAGGCCCCAAATTCGCTGGCGATCCAAGTGCCTTCGGCGTTTGCGCAACACCATCGATCCACGCGCTTGCATTCGTCCCGTCGACCAGCACCATAAGAATATGGTGGCCTGCCGACATGGGGGCATCAGATACAACCTTGCCGCCACTATCATAATAAGTGAAGTTGTCGCTAGCGTTAAAATACGGACCGGTCGATGTGACTGTAGATGTGACAATCCTACGAGTTGTTCCGGTGCCTGCAGTAGCATTGAGGACCAGCGCAACACCGAACGGCGGAGTGAGCGCAGCACTCATCGTACCGTCCATGTGGTAGTGGCCGGGGCGACTACCCAGCATCGTTTCCTTGCCGCTGCCCCAGCCGACGAGATCCTGCTCAGGCATGTTTGAAAATGTGCTCTGGTCGATGGTCTGGATCAATCCCTTGATCGGATCGGCTGCCACGTAATAGGGATTCACAAGCTGGCTGATTTTCGCCGGCGGCCCAGCGTCGGTGCTCTCGCTCGCCAATCCCGGCATGAACAGGGCCGCGACATGCGGGAGGTTCAGCCGCGCCAACGCGGCAGCGCTAGCGCGTCGGGACCCAGGAATACCTGTCCAGATGCCGGGCATCAGATCACCAGCTAACGATGACGTTCGTGGCGGTAGACCCCGTTGCCACGATTGCAGCGGCAGCAATTGGCAGCACCGCACCCGCTTGCAAGCCGGAGAACGTCTTGTTGGTTCCGTCGGCGCGCGTCACTTCGAGGTCGCCGCTGCCCAGTACGGTAATCTCGCGGCACAGCCGGCCCTTCTGCATGGCGACCGACACCATCGGATCATTCGCCACGATGTCGTAGTCCGCTGTACTGGCGTCGGCGATGACGTCCCAATGCGGCGAGGAATAGAGTGCGGTGGAGGCGGGCGTCGTCATGGTGGTATCTCCTAGATGCGGCCGGCCTGCAGTCGGCTAGTGGCTGTCATAGCATGCTGTCCGATCTGTTTGATCGGGATGGGTTTGCCGGCGCTCAGCGGTGGAGTCGTGGCACCGGGTTCGGGGCGCTGATAGGCCTGTTGCGCCATGGCGATTGCGGCGGGCTCGAGGCTCGGATCGGTGGGCAATTGCAGCAATAGCCCGAGCTGTACGCGCTTGACGTAAGGCATCGGGTGCTTGAGCTTGCCGATCTGACGCGCGACCTGCCCCCTGAACTGGTCATAGATCGCCGGGTAGGTCTGTCGCACAGCGTCGACCTGATCCTTGGTCAATGTGCCAGCATGCAGCGCATGCGAGAGCTCCACGATAGGGTGATCGATGGCAGCGACCTTGCGCGCCCAACGCGCCAACGCTACCGGGTCTGGGTGCGGCTTGGCGCGTCCCGTCAGCAGAGCGGTCGGATCGTGCGTCGGCTGCGCTGGTGCAGCGTCGAGCAGGTATTGCGTGGCGCGCGCAAGCGTCCCATTTGCGGCAGCGCTAGATCGCGGCACCGCGGCGTTATGCAGCGCGCCTTGCTGCGCCAGCGTGCGGGCCTTCGAGATTTTGGCGAGCATCGCGTAATATGCCTGCTGGCGGGTCTCGTTCTGCTTGCGCTGCAGGGCGATATCAGTCTCCGATCGTACCGCGCTGCGAGCGAGCTCGGCATTCGCGGCCTTGCGGGCTGCGGTGATCGAACGACGCGCCACGCCGGCCGGCTTGAAGAACTCGCGGACCGCGCTCGAAATCTGCATGTCGCTGCGCGCAGCACGATCTGCCAGCACTGCCAGCACCGAGGCTCCGCGCTCGCGCACGACCTTGTGCGCGATAGCTGCTCCGACGCCGATCGCGAGTCCCACCGGTCCTGCATGCACAGCTCCTGCAACTCCTCCATGCAGCGCTGCACCGATTATCCCGGTCTGAGCCGCCACTGCTCCTGTGCCGTAGTCGCTAGGCGACAGATACCTATTGCCGAGGTCCTGTAGGCTAGCCTTCCCGCTAACCTGCGATGCCGTCTTGAATGAGCCATATTGATGCTTGAGCTCGAGGTATCGGTCTAACGTATGCGTCGGGTCACCCATCGCCGCCGTTGTCGACTCGGTAGTCTGCTCTATCTGATGCTCGACGATAGCGCGCGTCTTCTCCAGTTCTGCGAGCTTGGCGCTCGGTTGTGACGGCAACCCCGGGTTGACTTGTTTGGGGTGGATGATCGCATCCAGATCGACACGCATCTGGGTCAGCCGATCCAGGTCGAACGACTCCGGCGTCATGTGGCCCGAGCCGTCCGCTATTGCCTTGTCGATCTTCGCTGCGGGGACCAACGAGCCATCGTCATATCTGAGCTTCGGTCTGAGGTCTTCGACGTTACGGGCCACCTTTGTCGCGAGTTTCCGCACGTCAGCAACATCGCTACTGCGCAACGGTTCCAGCACCTCGGAGTCGATCTGCTTGTAGAGCGCCTCGCTATCCGGGTGAAACTCCGGATGTGCCGCGTTGAATTTGCCGACCTCCTCGCGGAATGCGCCTAGCTTTTCTCCGACCTCGGATCGCGCGCGCTCGACACGATCGACGATATCGCTGGCTTTGTCTCGAGCGCGGAACAGCTTGGTTCCGTCGTCCAGCGTGTAGTCGAGTACATCGCGGGCCATTGTCTGCAGCTTGGCCTCGGCGCTGCCGGCATTGTGCCCGAGCTTGCGAAGGTCGGTGCCGCGAAATCCGATCGCCTTGGCGGTGCGGCCAGCGGCGAACTTCTGTAGGGTCGCCTTGAGTCCGTCTGCACCCGAGAGGAGTTGCACTCCGCGGTCAACGGCTGCCGACGATGCTCCCCCGAGTGCGCCGAGGGTGCCTCCGGCCAATGCCCCAGTGATGGCTCCCTGCTTCATGCCGACGAGGAGCTTCTCGCCGAGGCCTTGGTAGTCATCGTCTGGCGCGAGCGCTGCCTCGCTCAGTGCCTGCCCGGCTCCGTAGACTGCGCCCTCCGTCGTCTGGCCCGCGGCAAGCTCCAGACCACGCTTTGCCGCCCGCCCGGCAATGCTCTCCCCCGTCAGCCCGACTCGCTCGAGTCCGGACCCCACTAGGCCCTCGACGCCGCGGCCCAGAGCACTGGTAGCTCGGACAGGTGCGCCGATAGTGCGAGCGACCGTCTCGCCGCCCCTCAGCCCACGAGACAATGCGCTCGCGCCCCTGGCGGCCTCTCCGAGCTCTCCGGCGCCCTTGGCCACGTTGGCGGCGCCAGCCTCGTCGCCGATGAGCATCGGTGCGACCGTCCCGATGACCTCGCCCGCACCAGCCGCATACGGGTTGATATCGCGGCGTAGCGCAGCCTCCCGCGCATACTGTTTGCCGAGCGCTTGTCCGAGCAGCACGTCCGACAGCCCAATGGAGGCGCCTCGTGCTGCTCCCTCGACTCCTGCTAACGCTGTCTGCCCTATTCCGCCGAACTGGGCCTCGTTCGCCTCGTGCTGCAACTCCTGGGCAGTGCGGACGCGACCTCCACTGGATGCCAGCGCTGGCAGGTCGCTAGCCGCGATCGTGCCCTTCTGGTCGCCGATACTGACAGCGATCCTGTCTGCCGCCCGAGGACGTAGACCAGTGCGCATCGCTTCCGCAAGATGCTCGGGCGCAACGTCGCTGACGGCCTCGCCCTTGGAATTGAAAACCCAGACCACGCTATTCTTTCTTGTCCTCTACGAAGCTAGCCGACAGCTGCACCTGCGCGGCGTGTTTGTTCAAATCGGTCATGTTCCACGGCTTCAGTTTCAGCGTTGATCGATGGCCATTGATCACACCAAGGATGCGCTGATTTGTCGCCTCTGCGGAACTGTCAATCGTGCTCCCGAGTGTCGCGTTGCCGAATCCAGCATCCGGATAGTGCTCAGCCGCGGCCTTCTGCGATTCCTGATCCGATGAGCCAATCACTGTGCGCGCATAGAGCGCCGCTGCCTCTTCCTTGAGGCGCTTTGCCTTTATTGCCTTGGACCTGTCCCAATAATGATCATTGGCATCATGCTCGGCCCGCTTCCACTCCTCGTTGAGGTTGTACAACGCTGCGCCGCTCGCCATGTCCTTGTTGGCGTCTCGGATCTGTGCGCCAACGCCAGATCGCGAAGACACTGGCTTGGAAATGCCCAGTTCCTTTTCCAGGGGCGATAGTACTCCGCCGGCAGCGCCAGCGGCCCCGCCTAGCGCATGGTTGGGCACATAGCGGTCTGCATACTGCTGCGCTTGATCATTGTTCAGTCCCATACGCTTGGCACCGTGGAACACTCGCAGCCACGGATCCGAGAGTCCGCCTCCACTGGCAACGGTACGCTTGCGATCGAACCGCTCCTGTGTCGTCGAGCTTGTCGTCGTCTCGTCTTGCATCGCAGCACCGAGCTTGAGCTGCGCCTCTGCGCGCTGTTCCTCGAGCTGCTGCTGGAGCACTTGCGCTTTGGCGGCGACCACCGGGTTGTTGGCGCGGTCGACCTGCCTCGTGAGCTCTTGCTGCACATTCTTGATGGCTGCCTGCGTAGCCCATGCGTCTTGAGCGTCCGCGCGATCTGATATGCCGCGTGCGATCCCTAACATCGAGTTCTGGGCTTCCAGATCCTTGCCCTTCTTTGCGAGATTGGCGCGTTGTGCTGCGATGTCGCGTTGGATCTCGGCGTTGATCTGGTCCATCGCCGGATTCTTCCCAGGCTGCCCGGCGGCCGTCATGCCGAGTCCCGAGAGAGCCACGCCGAGGAGCGCGGCGATCTTCCCCCCAGTGGACTTGTTTGCCCAATAGTGGTCTGGATCGATCTCCGATGCGTGCTGGTAGTCCGTGAGCGCCTGCTGGCTCTTGGCGAGCTGCGCGTCGAGTCGGGAGCTCCGCTCCTGCTTCGCGCGCTCCAGGTCGTATCTGTAGTCCGCCTGCTTGGCTTCCGCCTCTGCTTGCGCTTGCTGCTCGCCTTTGCGAGCTGTCGTCTGTGCCTGCGTCAGCCCCGATCGCGCCGCGTCGAGCTGGTCACGAGCATTGTCCAGGTTCTCTAGATCCTCGGGCTGCACCTGCAGCCCAGGCTTGGTGACGTCCGTCGTCGCACGCGCCGCAGGCTGGAACGTGTTGGTGCCCACTGTCCCGTAGCGCGCTGGCGCAAACGAAATAGGCGGTGGTCCTGCGTGCGCTGCACCTGGACCCTGACTACCGCCGGCCCCCAAGAGCAGCGAAGGATCGATGTTAGGCGGTCGTCCATCGGCGCCGGCAGCCGCGGGTTGGCGGCTCCCTGGTTGGACCGTGAACTTGTTCGGCACGCCAGGCGCACCAGGCGCACCATCCGAATGGACGGGAGCATGAGTCAGCGATGCCCCTTCCTGCTCCGCGAATCGTCGAGCGGCAGCGGCCGTGTCTTGCTGATTCATGGCAGCGACTAGCCCAAGGCTTGGCTCTCCGCCGCCAGGGCCCGCCACTGCTCCGCTGTCCACGTCGGTGGGGGGGGCCGGACCTGCATTGGGGTTTGTGAGCTCAGCCAAAGCCGCACGTTTGGCCTCGGGGTCCATCGTGGAGATCGCGATCTGCGCAGCCTGCCGCTGCATGTCTGGATCAAATGCCATCAGCGCCCCTGCTTGTTCTCCAGCGCCTCGATCCGCTTGTTCAGCGCTGCATTCGAGGCCAACGCGAACGATAGCGCCCGCTCCTGGTCCAGGCCCTTGCCGTGCGGTGTGTCGACGACCACCTGGCGTCCCTCGGGGGATTGCTCGAGGTCCTGCGCCATGACGCCGGTGCGCGGGCTGCGGTAGTCCGCAAACGCCTCGACCTGGCCCTCCGGCGGGAATCGCTCTGCCATCCGGGCCGCGTCCGGCTCCCGATAGCGGTAGGTATACGCATCTAGCGGATCCAGAGCTCTCCGGCTCTCATCCGGGCTCATGGTGTCGAAGCGTGCAGTGTGCGCAGGCTCATTGGGCAGAGCAGCTTCGGATCGCAGTCCAGCAATTGTGCGCTGGCTGGCTGCGTCGAGCTTGTCCTTGAGCTCACGATCCGATGACTGGATGTCCTCCTTGCTGCGGATGTCGCTCATGGTAAGCATGGTTCCGCCTGCCGCCATGAGCCCGCCGTAGAAGTTCTGCGTACCGGCGCTGTTAGCTGCGCTCTGCTGGTAGCGGAGTCTGTCTGTCTGGAGTTGTGCGTTCATCAACGCCTGGTTCTCTTGGTCCGTCATCTGCCGGCCCTGGATATCTCCCGCACGCTGGGACTGGAGATTCTGTGCTAGCAGCGCCTGTGCCTTCTGCGCTTCTGCGCGCGCGCCAACGCGGCAGCGGAGCCTGCTGCCTGTGCCGATTGGGCTCCGGCAAACATGGCGTTGCGCTGCGCCAACCCTGCTGTGGATCCCGATGCGCCGGCTGCCATGCTCTTGGCGTTCATCATGGCCTGCTGCTGCGCGCGTCGGAGCTCCTCGTCGGCAACGCTAGGACCCTGCCCACGTGATGCCGCGCGCAGAGCATCCGATAGCGACTGCTGCTGTGCTCTGGAATTGCCAGCGGTGGCGATGTCAGAGCTTGGCTTTGCCAATGTCGGCGATTGGATGTTGTAGTGATTCTGCCCGGTCAGACTATCCCAAAATGACATGGCCCTGTCCTTACGCGGTATGGGGAATGGCTTGGAGTATACCCTTCACGCCGACCTCGAACGACAAGGCCGTCAAAGATCGCAGCGATAGGTTGGCCGGAGACGCTGGCGCCTGTTCCGTGAAGACGAATTTCCATGCATCTGATTGCTGGTGCGCCACATGACGGCGGATCTGGTAGGGGTCCAGGGTGACCAGCGTAGACTCGGGCAGCGAGACCTGCTCATTCTTGGTCAGTGTGTAGTCGCGGTAGATGTCCACGAGCAGTCCATGTGGGCCGCCTAGGTCGCCCAACAATTCCCAGCGCCGCAAGCGCTTGAAGCCCTGGACCCCGGCGAAGTTGATCCAAGCGGTCTCGACCGTCAGGCCGTACCAGTTGCCGTTGTCCAGATACTGGTTGTCTAACTGGGAGAAGATCCGCTCTCCGCCCTCGGTGCAGAGCAGGTAGACGCCATCGAGTGTCACTGTCGATTTGACGTTCGTTGGCGAGTACATGGCCAACGTCCATGTGCTCCACTGCATCGTTGCGTAGTCGTAGACCAGGACCTGATCGCCATCGACGGTGCGCAGCACCCACCGGAGCTGGCTGCTGTCCTGCACCACATCCGCAGAGATGACCTGAGTCGCTGCGTTGACCGTATCCTCGACAGGCTGACCGAAGAATGTTGTCTGCCGTGATCTGTCCACGAGGTACAGGCCGCGTCTCGACAGATAGACGACGCCAGCGGAGAACTGCAAGATCGAGTTTGCGTCGATGCACCCGCTGTCCGTAGCGATCGGCGCATACTCGAATGTGCCTGAGCCTCCGGCGTTATCTGGCCCCTCTCCGTAGACACCGATGATGCTATCGGCCGTGAAGACCAGCAGCATGTCGTCGAGCGACGCAAGCCCGGTAATCGTCTTGCCAACGTCGATGAAAAGTGCCGGGTTCCAGGCGATGGCCTGACCAGGCACTAATTTTTTCGTGTAGCTCACGACAGTACGGTTCTCACCGCCCGCTGCAAACAACCTGTCGCCATGAGCTACCAGGAACTGGGCACCGCCATAGAGGTGGTGGTTTTCGATCTCTCCGGTGTCGACCTGCGTGTAGAGCGTCTCTTGGCCGTCTAGCTGGGAGTCCCCATACACATCCGTCACCGCCAAGAAGTCTGTCGCGTTTGGGTCGTTCAGAACCTGCGACGCCGCGAACGGCAGCCGATAGAACACGGAGCCGTTCTTCTTCGTGCGATACACGGCGATCTGCATCGTCGTTGCATCAATGTTATCTGACTGTCGCGTCGTGTTGTTGTGCGCGAGTTTGAGCGAGACCTGGCAACCGCTGTCGCCATAGCTAATGAGGTCGATCGTGAACGGGTCGGACAATAGCGACCGGTATCGTGCTCCTTGCGTGTCGACGTACTCGTAACAGGCAACGTAACTGTAGGTCCCACCGCCGATGCTGTCAGCGAGCGCATGGCTGCCGGTAAATGCGGTGGCTATCATGTCCGGCGCACCAGCCATGCCGTCCATGAAGAAGTCTTTCGTAATGCTTGTTTCGCCAGCGGCGCCCGTCTTGGTGTTGGTTAGCGTCACCGTATAGTTGGCGCCTGCGCCTGTGCCCGCAGTTGCCTTGATGTTCAGCACGCCAGCATCGTGAGCTGCGTTGACGGCATCAATGATGAAGTCGCGCATCTCCACGTCTGTAGACGCCGGGTCAAAGGCCAAATAGTTGACTGTGCTGACGCCATCCCGATATCCAATGACGCGATAGACGTCCGGATCCAGCGGCGCACCGATTGCCACATCTGCCATCCCGCTGTCATAACCGGTATAATTGGGGTCGATTGTCGTCCACCCCAACATGTTATTGAGGCTGTTCCCATTGTCTGCCCATACCTTGAGCTGTCCCCATTGCGACGTTAGTTTTAGTCGATAGGTATTGTCGATCAGCACCGAGGATGCAGTGACTCGTATCTGATGCGCCTGGCTATACGCATTCAGCTCGCTTACGAAGGTCGCCATTGGCAACGCCGACGTATGCGTAGTCACATTGATGGCGCGAGTAAACTGCGCGTCGCGGCGTTGTTGGAATGCAAGACCCGCAGAGTAGGTAGCAGTGTCCCACGCTGCGCCACTGTTGGCTACCTTCGGGCTAGTGATCGACACGGGCTCGAAGAGGCCCGCGCTATTGACCGCATAAGCGTTTCCGGCGCCCATGATCAGGTTACCTAATGCAGCCGGGTCGAAGACGAACGTCACTGGCGGGTTCACGCCATCGTCGAGGACGAAATTGTCCCCGTAGTAGAAGTCTCCTCCAGTTGCCCCCTGGAAGGATAGCGACCCCACTGGATACGTGGGTTGATCCATGATGGCGTGGATATAGGGCGCTTGCATCGCCCCGTGTTCGATCATGCCCTCGCCGTTGCCGACGAGGAGTGCCGAGCTCGCCAGATAGAGGCTATCTCCCAGCTCGGCCGTGTGCCAGACGTGCGGGTCGTCGAACGTGAGAGACAGCCTGTCCAGACTCCAGGCAGATTTGAAGATGCCTTCGTCGTTGACGGTTTTGACCTGCAGCGCTGTGTGGAACCCGGTCGTTCCGTCGTCGCTGACATGCGCTAGCTGGAGATGCGACCACGTATACCATGTCGGATCGCGATACGGGGCCGCCAGGTATGCAGCGGTGCAGTCCGCGATGGCGTTGGTCACCGAGTAGAGCACGTAAGCCGATGTGTGGACATCCACACACCACTGGTAGACCACGCCGCGGTATACGAATGGATGAGACACCGCACCGAGGCGAAACGCATTGTGTGGGAGCGTGGTCGACCCGGTGAGGTCTACCTTCGCCCACTGCGTGTGCGCGCGAGGTCGCTGGGTCGCCTGCTGGTCCGTCGATGAATAGTGGACGCTCCAATCACCGTCCATGTAGTTGTCGTCGGCGGTATCCTCCCAACCCACAGGCGGCGCTCCGGGTATCCACGCCGGTGGAGGTAGGTTGTCATGGTAGAAATCGGTCCACGAGACGGTGACCATCGGAACGCCGGTTGCCGGGTCCGTGTAGGGACCCATGCCAATTGGACACCCGTAGTTGTTGCTCGCCCAATCTGTCCAGATATTGCTAGCTATCACCGTCCACGCTTTGTAAAGCGTGTGGGTACCTGACCCGTATGCCGCGTACTTGAGGTCATGCCCGATCTTGGAGACGTAGGTTAGATATATATCTAAACTTTGTGGCTCCTCGTAACACCCGACCTGGACTGCGCCCTCACCCGTAGAGGCAAGCGACGTGCTGCTGCCGTCATCCAGGATGTCACGCGAGATCCCGTAGTACGTCTCCGCCTGGATATAGTGCAGACACCAGCTGTCTGTAGCTGGCGCCTTCGCCGCCATGGGGCAAAGCGCGTGCATGTCGGAGTAATAGTCGCTGCGATCCGTCACGAGTGTCAGGACCGAGCCCACCGTCACCACACCGCCCGACACCGCAATGATGAGCGCATTGATGTTGCTACTGTTCGCCCACGCGACCATGACATGACTGCCCGATACCGCCACGAGCGGGGAGATCCCTATCTGGTCTGTCGTGTAGACGACAGTGCGCGACTTGGCGTCCTGGATCTTGACGTAGACCTTCCCAAGGCTCTTGTACTCGAATGCGTAGACATTGTATCCTTGGCAGAAGCCCATATCTCCGCGCTGCGTCTCGACGTACTCACGAGCGATCGGCGCGCGCTCCAAGATCGATGACGGTACCACGCTCCCAGCGCTGCCGTATTTGTTGTCCTGTGGGTTGACCGCACCGAACCATCGGACATCACTGTATGCGGGCGCAGTGCTCACGATAGCGTCGAGTTGGCCATCGTGACCAATGAGCTTCAGCGGCGTGACCCCGATGTCGCCGTAGAAATCGACGAATCCCGTCCGCTTGTCGATGGTGGCCGTCTTGGAAAACTGTCCATTCACGACGCGCGCAAGACCCGAGCGGTCCAGCATCTTGCCGTCCGTGCTCTCCACGATGCCGGTCAAGAACGGGTAGTCGACAATCTGTTTCTGCAGAGGCATCAGTACACCAGGATATCGACTGTGCAATCCGTTGCCGACTTGAGGGTGATCTCCTTCTTGCGGTGCCCGGGCCACGTCGTCACCTCGACGAGCTGGGATGGGTTGTCGCCGTAGTCGCGAGTGACGCGCCAGCCCCTGAAGTCTCTGCCCAGCGCATGTGCCACGGTCTGCTCCACGTCCGCCTTGAACGTCACGGTATGCGTCTCGCCCGCACTGTCGGGAAGCGCGTCCAGGGTAGACTTCACTGCCGTGGTGCTAGTCGTGGCAGCCGCAACCGCCGCATCTGTAGCGGCCTTGTCCGCGGCTGCCTTGGCGTTGACGGCTTGGATCGCTGACCGCGCCGACCGCTGCACAGAGTCCAGGTGATAGTCCGTTCCGGCAATCTGCCTGAACCGCGGCGCCGGAACCTTCACCGCTGCCACAGCTACCAGTCCCCGTTCCAGTCGTAATCGGCGCCGTCACGGCGGTAGCCGTTGCGGAGCAGGGTATACGTTTGCCCGATGTCTTTGGGGGGCGCCAGGTTGCCGATGCGCTCACGCTGCCGGCCGAGCTCGCGCTCGAGGGTACGGGTGTCGTCCTGTTGCTTGGCCAGACACTTGATGGCCGCCGCGACCACCACGAACGTGTCGAAACCCAGGCCGAACACGTCGGAGTCCGCAGCCAGCACGGGCGCCGCCAGTATGTAGCGGATCTGGACGGTCTGGTCCACGGTCGGCACCGGGAAAAACTCCAGCGCTGCCGTCCCGATCTTGGTCGCCCCGGCATACGGATAGATTAGGTTGTATCGGATATCTGTTTCACGATCCCAGCTCTTGGGAGTCGCGTCGATCCGATTCGTGGACACATCGAACTGATGGCAGACGATGTTATCGTTGCCAAAGATCGCTCCAACGCGCACCAGGCGCCCGAGTCCGGCCGCGACATCGCGATCGATCCCGCCTGTCGTGACCGTGATCGGGAACTCTGCGATGCCGGGGTCGGTGCCGAACCCACCCGGTGCCGGCACGGTCAGCTCGATCGTGATCTGATTGTACCCGCTGCCGTAGGCCGCAGAGAGCAGGTCGTGCAGCTCCGCTATGGCGTCGTTGATGTAGTCGTTCAGCTCCGCGTCGGAGACAAACACCGAGTCCGTCATGTCCGCACGCTCGCGTGCCAGCGTGCGTAGCTCGATGAGCGTGCGGGTCATATCGGGTTACTCGTCGCTGGTGTCGCCCTCGGTCTCGGGCTCGGACTCTCCGGCGCAGAGCTCGACGTAGGTCGACAGGGCGCGGCTGAGCGCGTCGGAGTCGTCGGCCTTGACGGCATCGAGGATAGATTGCGCCTGACCCTTCTTCGCCTTGTCGGCCTTCGCGTCGGTGTCCATGCCGTCGCCATACTCCGACGCGCCTTTGCCCTTGCCCATGCCGATGATGATCGCAGGCATGCTCAGCCTTCGTTCTTCACGATGATCGCGAAATGGAGGTTGATGCCGTCGAGGTCGGCTTCGGTGCCGTCCGCGCTCTGCGTGATGAACCGCACGTAGGGACTGCTCACGTCCTGCGACAGCACGTAGACCGCATCTGTGCTGTTCGTGGCGGCGACCTCGAGGCCGCAGAGAACCACTGCCGTCTGTGCGGGATACGTGTCGTCAGGAGTGACCTGGATCTGTCCGCTGGTGTCGCTCGTCGCTGTGAAGCCCACTCCGGCAAGAACCGTGGGGTCCGCGCCGGAATTGAGCTGCAGGACTCCGGAGATGACCTCCGTGTGCGAGCCCGCGAACAGGCCCTTGTAGCGCTTCGCGTTGGCCACTAGAAGACCACCACGCCGTTCTTGACCGGCGCTCGGCACGCCAGGTTCCAGTACGCGCTGACGCGCACCTCGAACGAGTCCGCGGTGTCGCGGCGCTTCAGCATCATGCCGTCATCCTGGATGATCTCGACGAGCGCCGACTGGCTCGTGAAGATTTCCCAAGTGTCCAGCGTCAGCGCGTAGCCGCGTCCCTGGGGACACTTGTTGTCCGTCATTACCCGCGTCATGCCGGTCGGACAGGCGAACTGCACGGCCTTGAATCCCACGCTTGGGGTGTCCGCCGGGCTCACGTCCACGTACTGGACCTTGTTGTCCATGACCGTGACCAGATCGTTGAAGTCGGACGGATTCAGCACGAAATAGTCCGGCGCCGCGCCCTCGATCGCCATCAGGGTCAGCAACTCACGCATGGCCTGGTCGATGGGCTCGCCCGATGCGGTGTAGCGCACGCCGCCCAGTCGGGTTGGATCCACCGATCGGTCGAAGCCGCCGAGCGTTCCCACCGCTGCGGTGGTGGTCGGCAGCCAGTCGTCGAGCCCCGTCGCCGTCCCACCGATGTCGCCGGCGCGGAACAGGTAGTCGTTGGCGCTGTAGCCGGTCCAGGCTGCCGCCGTCAACGTTCCCGCTGTGCGATCGATGGCTGTGATTGCGACGGCGGTGTGCGGAGATGTGCCGGCCTTGGCGGCGCTGCCCACTACCGACATGCCCACGCTGAAATTCACCACGTCTCTGGGGTTCTTGAGCGTGAGCACAGCCGATGCGATCGAGCCGACCTGCCCGCGGTTGCCGCCGGAATCCCGGAACAACTGCGTCGCGGCGTCGTTCGAGCATGCGTTGATCTTCGCGTCGATCTCGAACGTCTTGGCGTCGAAGAATGCGTTCGCCCCGCCCCCCTTCGTGTCGAGCAGTGCGCCGCGCGTGAACTCGACGATCTGGTAGTTGTTGACCTTGCCCAGCAGGAAGTCCGCAAACTTGGAGCCGTCATTCGCGGTCTGCGCGTTGGCAAACGTCGCCGAGCCGACGCCCTCCTCGTAGGCTACGTCGTATTGGACTTTCTTTCCGCCGACGCCGCTGCGCTTCTTGATCAGCGCGAGGGTCGGTCGGTTCTTGTACACGAGATTGGCAATCGCGCCGGGCGCGTACTGGATCTTGAGTGCGGCATCGAGCTTGCTGATATCGACAGACATGGTGCGAACTCCCTAGGAGTTCAGGACCTTCAGCGCTTCGGCGCGGAGCTCCTCACGGGTCAATGGTGGACCGGAGTCGCTGATTCGTGTTGCCGCATCGGAGTTCGTCAGGGTCCTGACGGGTGTCTGCGATTGTGGCTGATTCGCGTTGGGAGCCGCGGGCGCTGGTTGTGGCGCTGCCTGCTGCGCGCCGGCCTTGGGGGCCGTGGTTCTCTTTGCCTCGGGGGCGCGCTCGAACCGGGCGCGGACTGCTGGGAGTCTCTCTGCGGCCCAGCCTGCCATCGATCGGAACACCATGTCAAGCGGCAGCTCCTCGCCGGTCTGCTCGTAGTGCTGGAGCAGGTGCTGCCACGCCGATTGGGCGATGAACTCCGCCTCGCTCGCGCTCTCGCCGGTCGCGTCAATCACTATCCCGGCATACTCGGCGAGCTCGGGATACTGCTCCGCCGTTGCCTCGAACTGCTGGGAAATGGTCTTCTGCGCCTCCTGTGCGGAGCGCTGTGCGGAGCGAATCCGCTCGTTTTCCTGCTGCTTCTTCTCGGTTTCATCGCGCTCCGCCAGGCGCTTTTCGAGCTCGAGCACCTTGGCTTCGAGCGGATTCTGCTCGCCGCTGAGCATGCGCTCTGCCAGCGTCCGCATGTCCACGCCGGTCCGCTCGAGATAGGCGTAAGGATCTTGCTTGAGTAGTGCGTCCAGCTCCTCATGCTGCTGCACGACGCCCTCGCGGCGAGTCAGTTCGGCCTCGCGCGCCTCCGCTTCCCGCTGCCGCTTCGCCAGCGCTCGCTTCTGCTTGGTGACGATCTTCCGATCCCGAAACACCTCGCGCGCCAGGTCGTCGGCCGTTTTCTCCTGCTCTGGGGGCTCTGCCGCCTCCGCCTCCGCCGGTGGCTCTGGCTCTGTCGGCGGCGGCGTATCGTCGCCTAGTGCGGCCAGCGCCGCATCCCGCACCTGCTCCGGGGTTTGCTCTTCCGCTGCCGCGGGCTGCCCCTCCGCCTGGGTCGTCTGCTCCTCCGCCATCCTGTCCTCCTAGCTCAATGGCACCACGGACCCAGGCGCTACGCCCGCTGGGTGCGCTCCTGCAGGCCCCAGCGGCATCGTAGCGTCAGGCGCAATTGCACCAGCCGGCCCCTGCAGTGGGGGGGGAGGCTCGCCCGCGGGGGCCGGCGGTGCAGCCGGCATCCTACTCTGCTGTAGCAGGCCTTGGCAAAGATCAGCGAACTGGCCGATCTGGTCGAGCACTTCCTCTGGCGCCCCCCCGAGCTCGGCACGCTGGTAGGCGAGATTGGCTCGATCGTAGGCCAGTTGGAGGTCCATCCGGGGATGCGGGGCTAGCAGCTCGCCGTCCCGTACGATACGCTCGATCCTCTGGTCGATGAGCTCCTGCGGCGCCAACTGCTCATCCAGGTAGCGGTCGATGTCGGGCCGGTATAGCAGCTTTAGGCCGAGCTTTGGGTCCGTGATCAGCCCGGCCTGAGCGAGCTCCTGCACATCCTGCTTGCGGCCCGCCGTGGTGTTGGGCAGGTCGCTCACGGCGTCGACTTCGATCGCGTAGTCGTCGTCGGACATGATCGCATCGGCGAAGTTCATCTTCTGCGTCGCCCCTGCGCCGCGGTAGGTCGCAATGAGTTCATGCTCCCGCTCGAGCACTCCGCGGGCCGTATCGATCACGAGCTGAGCCAGGTCGAGAAACAGATTCTCCCAGTTCCGCCCGAGCGCCATGAATCGGACGGACTGGATGTCGTTGAACGTCTCGAGCGCGATGCCGCTATTGAGCCCGGCCGGCTTCTGGCCCTGAGCGGATAGCTCGCTCTCGCCAGTCACGTTGTGCGCGTACTGGATCATCTGCCGCAGCCAGTGCTCGATGAATGGATCAACGTTGGAATTGACCAGGAACTCCGGCGGCTTGCCGGTGTACTCGATGGCCGCGACGTCCATGTTCGGCGACAACTGGGACTTGTAGACGTTGCTGCCCCGCTCGAGTAGCACCTTGAGGTTGGCGCCGGCCTTCAGGTTCGCCTCGATGACGCGCAACAGGTAATTGATGTGCTGCTGCGCACCGAGCAGTTGATCGGCCAGCCCCGTGCCCCAATATCCGAGCGCAGGCTCCTCAAACTGCATGATCGCAAACGGGAACCTCGGGCGCGTCCATTGCTCGTCTAGCAGCGTAGCCGTCTCGATCGTGATTAGATGCCGCCCATCGTCGGCATCGTCCGCGCTGGGCAGATGCCATGCCTCGGAGACGCGGATCATGTCGCTGGTGACGCCCGAGCCGAACACAGACAGGTTGGTCGCTCGTGGCGCATCTGTGATGGCCTTCGCCTTTGCCGGATAGCGCTTCCGCAGGAGTTGGCGATCGTAATGCTTGATCTGGAAGATGCTTCTTGGATCGCCGTATTGCGCTTCAATCGGATCGATCCAGAGCTCCGTCGGTCGGACGGCCTCGAAGATGATCCGCGTCGACTGGGCGTAGACCTTGACGGCACCAGTACCACAGATGGCAGCATGCCGAAACGCGCGCGCTGCATGCCGGTAGACATGCCCGTCGGAGAATACCGCGCGGACGCAGCGCTCCAGCATCTTGGCCTGGTTCTGCAGCGTCCAGTCGGCGCCGTCGGTCAAGAAACTGGCAGTCGGCTGGTTCTTCGTGATCCTACTGACCATCGACTCGATCATGTTGCGTACGATGTTGAGTCGGAGTCTGCCCGTCGTGGTCAGGTCCTGATACGTCTGCGCCAGGCTCGGGACGCCTCCCGATGCCACGACGTACTGTGACGGCGACCCGTAGAGCCGGTAGTTCTGCGCCAGCTTTGTGGCGCGCTGCTGCTGCTCGTCGACCAGTCGCTGGACCAGCGTGGCGATGCGCTGATGCGGTGCCGTCCGCTCCTCGTACCAGGCTCGCTCTAGTGTCATATCAGCTCACCGAGTGGAACGTCAGCGCATCGGCCTCCGCCGCCAGGCGTCGCCTGCGCTCGTCGGCGGTCTCCACAGCGACGGGCTCTCGGCCGACAGAAGCGACGGCGGGCGCTAGCTGGACCGCCACGGCCCCGACACTGATGGCCGTCGTGCGCTGCAGCAGGCCACGAGTGTCCAGCTCATCGAGGACCTGGCGCAGTGTGGGCTCGGACACGGGCTGTAGGATGCACCCACCGGGTGGGGTGGGTCAAGTTTGACCCGGGCGACTGGGCGGCGGGCCGGCTAGCGATACTGGACCGCCTTGTGGCGCTTGGCGCGTGGCGGGGGCTCCGGTTCCGGGGCCGCCGACGCCAGAGGCTCCGGCTCGACCTCGAGAAATCGGATTCTCTCAAATGGGATCGCCACGCGCCGGCCGGTCCTCGGGACCGTCGCCATCAGCACCCGCCGGTCCCAGTCGGCGACCAAATCGCGGAATCCTCCCTGCCCAGTACTCGATGCGTGCTGGACGTGGTCCACGAATTGGGCACTCGATACGCTGGTCATGTTGCGGCTCAATAGTCCTCCCATTCTGCGGCTTGACGCCGCGCTGCATCCCGGTCCAGGCGGTCCAGGCGGATCTCCTCGACGCTCATCTGATCCTCAGCCGGCTTGGCGGTCGACGCCCAATGATATGCCTCGCGGTAGCCGTAGAGCAATGCGTCAGTGCAATGGTTTGGGAAACCTGGATGCTCGGCCAAATGTTGCTCGTCCTTCCAGGGCAGCTCCGCAAGCTCGCGGCGTAGTGGCTCCAGTGCTGGCCCATCGAGCACCCAGAGCCGATGATGCTGGAGATCGCCATTCAGCAGCCGGATATTGCCTAGTTTGTCGCGCTTTTCCGCCGCGTGGATCGCATGGCCATAGCGCTGCGTCGACTCGGTGGCGTATCCCTTGCCCAGCCCACCCACGTCCGCGACGATCGACTCCGGCGAATAGCGCAGCGACCAGTCGTCGACCAGAGTTGCCACATCCGATGGCGTGAGTCCCGACTCCTCGTGACAGTCGACCGCGTAGATCCCCGGCTGGTAGCGCGAGTAGGCCAGCATCACCAGGGCCGTAGCGTCGTGGTATCCATAGTCGATCCCGAGCACATGCCGCCATCCGTCTGAGCGGCTGAGCTCGGGCAGACCCGCACACACATTGAGGCGCGGATCGAATCCGTAGACCAGCGCCGAGGCGTCGCGGACCCACTCCCCGTCGCGGAGGCGCCGCCGGGTGATCACGTCCAGCAGGTCTAGCGTCGTCGAGTAGCCCTGGACATCCAGCGTAGGATTGTCGGCGAGTGATGCATGGAGGTAGCAGCGGTCCGGCCCAGACCACGACTCCTGCTCGAGATGTGTCGCCGCGAAATACTCCAGAACCCAATCGAACCCGGGGCCGTCAGGGTTCGTTGTCGCGCGGGCGCGCAGCGGGATCTCCGAGTCGCGCGGGCGGTTCAAGCGCGACAGCAGATACTGGTACTGCACGCGGCCGAAATGCGTCAGCTCGTCGAATCCGATGAACTGGTACTCGCTGCCCTTGTACATCAGGTGAGAATCTCGCTCCTTGAGATACGCGAAAACCAGCTTTGCCCCTGACGGAAACCGCCACGTCCTGGCCTGGCCATCCCACACTGCGTCAGTGTCGTCGAGCCATCTGTGGGCGAGCTCCTGTAGGCCGGTCGGCAGTCGCGTCTCAGCGATCGTCGACCGGAATATCACTGCCGTGTAGCCGGGATATCGCACGTCCCGCAGAGCTGCGGCCAGCAGCGCGTCGGTCTTGCCGGATCGCGTCGCCCCGCCGATGAGACATTCCTTGACATCCAGCGAGATGAACCGCTGCTGCTTCGGCGACGGAGTGATCGGCACCCAGACCCGTCGCTCGAGCTGCCGGCGGACAAGCGCTCGGCGGACTAGCTCGGCGCGGACAGCGGGCTCCGTCATGGGTCGGAGAGCGATTCATCCGGAGCCGGCGGCAGCTCGCGGAGTCTGGCTGGGAGAGTACCAGCGATCGCGTAGGCCTCGAGCTCGGGTTCGGACCAATCCTGGAAGTCCAGCTTCGCCGTAATTTCATGCTTGCTCACAATCGCCCCGGTGAGCTCGGCAGCCAGCCGGATCGCACCGAGCGCCGCGCGGAAGTCGGGGCGATCCATTTCGATCGGTTCGCCTTGCTTGTTGATGTAGGTGTTTTTCCGAGCAAAAGCGCGCTGCTTGATGTCCTCCACATTCTCGAGCAGCCGCTGGGTGCGCTCGGCGGGCTCGAGGTCGGCGATCTGGCTGAGGTCCAGGAGGTCTCTGATGTCGCGCGCGCGTGTGTAGTCCATTTTCGGTCCGTATGCGGGTCACTCACGACCCACCTTACGCCAAATTGTCACAACCTGGGGCCAGATTGCGGTCCACAGGCCCCAAAATCAAGCACATGATGGACGGCGTGAAGATCATTAAGCAATTCGCGATCTCGCTCCAAAAGGACGGGAGAAATGGGGTCACCGGCCCGCGGGCCGTCCACCGGAAACCAAAAAAGACCTCTCACGCCTACGCGCGCCCACGCCCAGATAAGTAGAGTTGTTTCACGTCGTAGTACTATATAGGGGCCATGGGCGCTGGTCAGCCAATGATTCCGCGTAGTTACGTCCGGCCGCGCGTTCGGCCAGCAGGAAAAAGCGGTGTCCACTGAAGTCAATGATTCCGCGGACTTAGGCGCTGGACACCGGCGGGCGCCAACGTGGCCAGCGGAGCGGGCCGTTAGTGATTCCGCATACTTACGCTCGGCCAGCGACTGGACGGCGACGGCTCGGGTCGGCTCGGATCAAATCGGGTGGCGACACCCGCCGGCGCGGAGCAGCGGCGCTGGAGATAGGCCGGAGCAGCATTGAGTCGGAGCGGGCGCAATTTTCTTGACAGCGTTGCCGCTGTGTATATGCTTCGGGGATGGTACGACGCACAGCGGGTGAGCGACTCCGGGCCTGGCGGCGCCAGCGCAGCATGAGCCAGGTATATCTGGCAGAGGTACTGCGCAGTCACCAGCACTACGTCTCGCGCTGGGAGACGGGCGCCGCGCGGCCCTGCCAGGCGAGTCGAGTCGCCATCGAACGAGTGACGTCTGGCGCCATCCCGGCGTCGGACTGGTAGTCCACACAGGAGGCTAGAGGCATGAGCACATCCACACCGGCAGAGCCGGACACCATCGCTGCGCCTAGTGTCGGCGAGGCACCACTGACCCACGCAGAGCTGCACCTGGCAGCGTGCGCGCTTGCGCCAGGCGAGCTGATTTGCACCAACGCGGACGTGTGGCGCCGGAACGGGGTCGACGAGGTGAGCTGGTCGATCTGGAGCTCGCGGCTTGGGGAGCATTTCTCCGGCCGGACGCCCGAGGGCGCGCTGGCAGCGTTCCGCGACGCGCTCAGCTCGACGAGCATCGAGCAGCTCGGCGACGTAGCGGCTGGACTGGACGTGGTGCCGTGATACCTAGCGACGACCTCGACTGGCGGGCGACCTGGCTAGAGGAGTGGTTCGCGGGCCAGGCTGGGGCAGTGTGGGCGGACCTGCGGGTCACCAGTCGATCGGACGGGATAGATTGGGCATTTGAGCTGGCTCAAATAGGGGGTACGCAGATCACTAGGCAAGGGCACGTCGAACGTCTCGGGCAACTACCATCCGCGCTGGTCGAGGCCTTGAACGAGCCCGATCCAGACCCGTATGAGAGATGGCACAGCGGGATCGGGGGTGACCGGTGATGAGCACGCTCGTCTGGCATCTCACTGGCCCGAGGCTCAGGGGCGGAGCGCCCATCCCGTCAATCGGAGTGACGCTGGTGCACGAAGGTCCGATCGCGATCGGCCAACGTGGTCTCCATGCCTCGCGGCGACTGATCGACGCTCTGAGCTGCGCACCGCAAAGCGCGGCGTGGATCCATCGGGTCGGGGTCGAGGGCGTCGAGATGGAGCACCGCGACAAGCTGGTGGCGCGCCGTCGCACGATCCTCGCGAGCTATCCGATAGACCTACGGCGAGTAGTGCGACTGGCCTGCGAGTGCGCGGCGTTGGGCGCGTGGTGTGCGGGTCTGTACCTACCCGAGCTCATCGAGGCGTCCGAGCAGGCAGACCGTGGCGACTGGGGCGCTGTCAGCGTCTCCGCTGGCGGTGCCATCAAGGCTGCAGTCTCCGCATCGGCGTTGGCGGCTGCTCGGGACGCCAAAGCCGCTGCCAACTCCGCCGATCGGGCAGGTGCTCGGGCAAGCGCTCGGGCAGCGCTGTGGGCATCCGCAGCGGCAGCCAACAAGCCCCCAGTAGTCGAGGCCCGCGCTGTTGCGCTGATGACGGAGGAGATCTCATGAAGGAGCACTGGACGATCTGGCTGCAACGGATGAATGCTTGCTACCGGTTAATTGCATACGCGCGGCGGTATCGCACCGTGGGTGAGGCCTGGTGTGCCTGCACGAATATCTCGTGGATGTATTGGCTCGCATTGAATCTCGGCAACGCGAGGTGTCTATCTCGCGCACTCGAGGTGTTCGGGCCGCTCAGTATGCGTGATGAGCGAAGAAACGCCCACATCGACCCTGACTACTTCCGGAGCGCGTTTCCCACGCCGACGTTGAAGGACCTGCGAGATGCAGTAGCCTGTCGGCCTAGTCCGTGGGTTGCGACATGCCTACGGAAGGAGCGGTGATGTCGAAGAGGCGTATCGTTGTCCAGGGCGATGGCCCTTGGGGCCTGCCGCCAGGGCATCCTGCGTTGCAGGGACGGATCTGCAAACCTCCCGGAACGATATCCCTGGAAGAGCATGAACGTGCTTGGCAGGAGTATGCGCGACGTTATGGTCGCATCCAGTCAGCCGAGCGTATTGCAGAGCGTGGCGGATTCTCATGGTTGGAGCTGTGCGATCTACTGGGAGGCGAACCGAGCACCTGGAGGAAGCAGAAATGATGGGTACACTCGCCTGGCATCTAACCGGACCGACGCTGCGAGACGGTAGACCGATCCCACCGATCGGCAAAACCCTGGTGCACGAAGGTCCGATCGCAATCTGCAAGAGCGGGCTCCACGCATCGCGTACGCTCATAGCGGCGCTGCGTTACGCGCCAAATCGTTCGACATGGATCCATCGGGTTTGTCTCGCACGGATCAAAGAGGAACATTCCGACCAACTGGTAGCGCGCAGCCGTACGATCGTTGCTAGCTACTCGCTGGATCTGTGTCGCGTCGTGCGTCTCGCGTGTGAGTGTGCGGCATTGGCTACATGGTGTGTGGGATTTGATCTGCAGCATTTGATCTGGGCCGCAGAGCACGCGGACCGCAGCGAGTGGGGCAGCGTCGTGAGCGACGCCCGGAGTGCCGTGTTCCTGGCCGCCCGAATAGCCCAGAATGCTGGTGTCCATTCCGACGCGATAGACATCATCCCAAGGGTTGCGCGAGCCGTCGCGCGGTCTGCCAACGCCGCTTCCCGGCCGAGATACGCGGCTCTGCACGCCGCATTCTTTACAACGGTCACAGCGAGTGACGCCATGGTCTGGGCGGCCAGCGGCAACGTCTGTGGGCCAAACGGGATTGACCTGGACGCAATCCCCGATGCCGCCCGGGTTGGAGCCATTGCCAAGAGTACGATCGAGGCGCGAGCGGTCGCGCTGATGACGGAGGAGAAATGATGACGTTCGAGCAATACGTAGCGATCCCAGCGCTCAACTGGAGCACACTCAAATGGATATTGACCAGCCCGAGACTGCTCCAGCATCGCCGCCAGCATCCCGAGCCTACAAAACCCGCGTACTCGCTCGGTACAGCGATCCATTGCGCGGCGCTGGAGCCGGAGAGGTTCGCCGAATGGCGACCGCAACCGGACTTCGGCGACGGCCGAACCAAGGCGGCCAAGGCGGCGCGAGCGGCGTGGATCGCGGACAACGCGGACCGCGTGGTCATTCCGGCAGCCGACTACCAGACGGCGATCGAGTGCGCGGAGAGCCTCTGTGCGCACGTTGTGTGGCCGCTCATCGAGGCGGCAGACAGGGAGCGGACCATCCAGTGGGAGATCGACGGCATCGCGTGCAAGGCGCGGCTCGACCTGCTCATGGCGGACCGGATCGGCGACCTCAAATCCACGCGGCGGAGTGATGTCGATGGCATGCGGCGCGACATGGCGAGCTACCTCTATGCGGGACAGCTCGCATGGTATCACGACGGAGCGATAGCGGCGGGCCTCGCCGTAACGGAGGCGCCCATGCTCGTATTCGTGCAGTCGGGTGATGCGCACGACGTGGTAGCCGGCCCGGTCAGCGAGGCGATGCTGGCAGCAGGGCGCGCGCTGTGGACCCGGGCATTCCGCACCTACCGCGACTGCATGACCGTGGGACGCTGGCCCGGCATGGCGCCGGATCTGGTCGAGTGGGAACTGCCTCCGTGGGCGGCGGGCATGGGAGAGAGCGTAGACCCGGAGGGAGAGTTCTGATGACAGATGCGCATGACAAGATCCAGATAGTCCAGGCGGAGCCAGCGGCCGTGATCCATCCGATCGTCCAGGCGGCGATCAAGAGCGGAGCGACCGCTGCCGAGCTGCGCGATTTCCTCGAGCTGCAACGGGAGTTCGAGGCGGCAGAGAGCCTCCGTGCGTTCACCAGCGCTTTGACCGCGCTCAAGGCCGAACTGCCGGCGGTGCTGTGCCGCGATACGCTCGTGGACTACAAAAACCGCGCTGGGGTGCGGACAACGTACACCCACACATCGCTATCGGGCGCGCTCGAGGCTGTGACTCCGCATCTGGTGCGACACGGATTTGCGCTGACCTGGACCACCGCATCCGACGACCGGACAGTGAGCGTGACGGCAGAGCTGACGCACGTTGGAGGGCACATGAAGACGCAGACCCTCAGCGCGCCGCCCGACACATCGGGCAACAAGAACTCCGCACAGGCGGTGCTGTCCACCGTCACGATGCTGGAGCGCTACACGGCGCTGGCGTTGCTGGGCATCGCAACCGCGGACATGTTGGAGGCTGGAGAGACGGCGGAGGATGCCGTCGACAGCAAAAAAAACCTGTACGCCGAGGCGGCGGCCATCCGCGCGGGCCTGGATGTCGAGGCGATCGAGCAGGAGCTCGGGCGCTCGCGACGAGAGTGGACACACGCAGATCTAGAAGTCGTCCGGCAGCAGATCCGCGCGTCGAAGGGCGAGCAGGGAGCCCGATGATCTCGGACCGCACTCGTCGCTGGGCGCACCTGCTCGCCTGGCTGCTAGAGCACGGGGCACCGCCCGCGGTCATGCGCTGGGTCGTCCGCCGGTTCAACGCGAGTGCAGAGCGTGATGCAGAGGCGTTGCGATGAGCGAGTCGATGCTGCTGCCAGACGCAGCTCCGGAGTTCGGTGGCGACCTCGATTTCTGGGCGACACCACCGTCCGCCTACTGGCCGATCCGGCCGTATCTATCCAGAGCCGTGGGCGAGCGGCGCGTCCAGGTCCTCGAGCCCGCCGCCGGGCGCGGAGGCCTGCTGAATCTCGCGGTAGCCCTGGACCCAATGAATATCACGGCAGTAGAGCTCGACCAGCAGCGCCACGCCGATCTGGCTCGCGATTGGGGCGTAGCGCGGACCGTCTGCACGGATTTCCTCACGCTCGATGTACGCGCCGCAGACACGCGTCTCGACCTCGGTGACATCAAGCACCCGCTCTGCGTGCTCATGAATCCGCCATTCACTCGTCCTCGCAAGACTATCGCTCTGGAGTTCGTCCAGCACGCGCTGGAGCTCGCTGCGCCGAGTCGCGGAATCGTCTGCGCACTACTCCAGCACGACTGGGCGACGGGCGTCGCATGGGGCGCACTGCACGACAGGCACGCGGCGAGTCTCTATCCGCTGCGTCGGCGGCCGAAATTCAACGCTCGCGGGACAGGCACGCGGCCGTGCTCATGGTTCCTGTGGGATCTGGCGCAGCCCAAACGGGAGTGGAGGGTAATCGGATGAATCCGCTCCGTCCCTACCAGACTGCCGCCGCCGCGAGTGTCCAAGCGGCATGGAGCGAGTCGCGGCGCGTGCTGCTAGTTCTGCCGACCGGCGGCGGTAAGACGCGCACGGCCTGTGCCATTGCTCGCGCCGAGCTGGTCAATGGTGGCAGGGTCCTGTGGCTCGCGCATCGTCGGGAGCTACTCGCTCAGGCTGCCAGCGCGCTCCGGCAAGCGGGGCTAACCGATCTGGCAATCGTGAGTCCGCAGCATGCGCCGGACCCCTGGGCGAGGGTCCAGGTGGCGTCGATCGAGACACTGCTGTCCCGCGGCCAGCGACCCGCTGCGAGTCTCATCGTCTACGATGAGGCGCATCATGCCGTGGCATACACCTACCGCACGCTGCTAGCGGACTACCCGGACGCGCGCGTGCTGGGCCTCACTGCGACTCCGCAGCGTGGCGATGGGCGTCCGCTGGGCGATCTGTTTGAGCGGCTCGTCGTGGGCGCACGCTATCCCGAGCTCGTCGAGGCCGGGCACCTGGTGCCATGTCGAGTGTTTCGCCCGCCGGAGTATCTAGGGTCGGACCTGGCGCGCGCACCTCTCGACGCCTGGCGCCAGCTCGAAGAGGCGGGTCTCGCAGGGCCTTGCTTCGCGTTTGCGCGATCCGTCGAGGAGGCGAGGGCGCAGGCGAAAGCGTTTTCCGCGGCCGGTATCCCGAGTCGAGCTGTCACCGGCGAATGCGGCAATGTGCGGCGCGAAGATGCGATAGCGGCATTCCGCGACGGCAACGTGCGAGTGTTGTGGAACGTATTTGTCCTGACGGAAGGCGTGGACGTGCCAGCGGCGAGCACTATCCTACTGGCGCGAGGCTGCTCGGCAGCCGGCACGTATCTCCAGATCGTAGGCCGCGCGCTGCGCCCGGCTCCCGGCAAGAGCTCGGCGGTGCTCGTGGATCTGCCCGGCGTGTCGTGGATCCATGGCCTACCCACAGCCGATCGCGAGTATGCTCTCGACGGCAGGCCAATCCGGGTCGTCGGAGAGTCGCTCAAAAATTGCCCGCAATGCGGCGCGTGCGTGCCCAGAGCAGAGAACCCATGCGAGGCGTGCGGATACGTATGGCCCGCGCCCGAGCGGCATCGGCCAAGGATCTGGGACCTCGAGCTAGCGGAGGCGATCGACGCAGCCGGCGGAGACCCGGCAGCGGTAAGCGGCGAGTGGCGTGCTCACGAGTGGGACCGCTTGCGCGGAGTGTGCGCAGAGCGAGGGTTCGCGCTCTGGTTTGCGATCAAAGAATACCGCGCGCTGTTCGGGGTCGCGCCGGGCCTGGAGCTGATGGCCCGGTGCAGCGAACAGGAGCGCCTGGCCGAGCTCCGCCGGCTCGTGGGTGTGCAGCAAGCGCGCGGGCTCAAGCCGGGGTTTGTCGGCGTGAGATACAAGGGTATGTTCGGCGGGTGGCCGCCGCGTGCATGGCTGCGAAAGGCTGGTGGATGATGGAGTTGTACATGCTCGTGTGCATCTCGGCGCTGGTGCTGTTCTGGATCTGCTAGATCGCCGACGCGCTGCTGACCGATCCAACGCGGGCTCTGCGCCGTGCCGCTAAACGCGAGCGCGAAGCGGAACAGCGGCGGAGCTCGACGAGGGACAGCGAGTCGTGACAGCACGGTCCGAGTCGCTCATCCAGTCCGATATCCGCCGGGCGCTAGGCCGAGAGCCTGGCTTGGTGTTGTGGCGGAACAACGTGGGCGTTGCGCGCCGGACCGGTCCGCGTGGAACGACCGCGACGCGCTACGGGCTGGTCACCGGAGCCTCGGATCTCATCGGCATCTTGACGGTCGGGGAGCTCGGCCGCTTCGTCGCGATCGAGGTCAAACGGCCGCGTGGTCGCGTCAGCGCTGCGCAGCAACTGTTCCTCGATCTGGTGCGCAGTCACGGAGGTTTCGCGGCTGTCGTGCGGAGCGTCGACGACGCCCGCGCAGGCATAGCGCGAGCGCGCATGGGGGCGCGCCAGTGACCGTTGCTCCCGAGCTCGTGGCCGCCTATCGGCTAGGGCGCAGCGTCGGCAGGCGACAGGTGCGCGACCCCGCCGCTGATTGGATCCGGATCTGCCAGGCGCTGGACGCCCTCCGCGTACCCATCCGGGTGCGCAATGAGCTACTCGACCAGGCGATTACCGAGGTATGGCTGGACCTGGAGACGGGCGCCGCTGCCGATCTGGATCGACGTGGGCTCCCGCGACTGGTCATGGCGCGCCTGCGATCTGCGCTACTTGCGCGACTCTCCCGCTGACGGTTGACGCCCGCGCGCAGCGGGTGTGTGCGTATAGATCCCTATCAATGGAGTGTCCGATGCAAACCCCGAGGACCTACCGCTGTCCGGTGTGTGGCCATGACGGCCCGCGAGATGATTTTCAACTGACGCGCCAGGACGGCCGGCGGCGTCGCGTCTGCCACGCATGCCACGCGGCACGCGCCCTCACTCCAGGAGACCCGCGGTGCCCTGCGTGCGCCGGCCTGCCGCACAGGGTGCGGGGGATCCAGTGCCGTCGCTGCGGGCTCCGGTATCAGCCGGACCGCTATCAGGTCGAGTCGCTACGTCACAGTCCCATCGCTGCGTTCGAGGCCGAGGCGTGATCGGTCCGACCGACGACTACACGCCCGACGATTCAGACGCTCCCGACGCGCCGCCCCCAGGCCCGGTGCGCGTAGTACGGGACGACGAGGCTCCGCCGCCCGAGTGGTCGCGCGCGCTAGCCTGCAATGAGCATGGCATCCCAACCAAAGATCCGGGCAACGCGGCGCTCATCCTCACGCAGAGCCAGGCGTGGTCCGGTGCTCTGGAGCACGATGTGTTCGCTGGCGAGATCCAGGCGCGATCGTTCCCGCCGCTGCCACGCCTGCCCGATGGTTGGCCGACGCTGCCGCCGCCGCCAGCCGGAGAGCTCTGCGACAAGCATCTGGTCTACGCGGGCCTGTGGCTGCGGCGTGCATGGTCGCAGAGCTGGGGACCGGAAGCCGTTCGCGCAGCCCTCGATTATGCGGCGCGCGCTAACCCAGTGCACCCGCTACGCGACTACCTCGACGCCTGCTCGGTACAGTGGGATGGAGTGCCGCGCGTCGAGGGCTGGCTACAGCACTATTTCGACGCGGAATCGCGCACGCCGGTGCAGGGTGTCTACCTGGCCAATGTGGGTCGGTGGTGGCTCATTTCGGCAGTGGCTCGCGCCCTCACTCCCGGTTGCAAGGTCGACCATGTGCTTGTGCTCGAGGGGGCGCAGGGCGCGGGCAAGAACCAGGGCATCGAGGCGTTGTTTTCGCCCTGGTATCTGCCGGAGCTGCCGGACCTGCGCGACAAAGATGCGATGCACGCACTCGGTGGGATCTGGTGCGCCATGAACGACGAGCTCGGCGCGACGCGGCGGAGCGACATCGAGCGGAACAAGTCCTTTTTCACGCGGAACGAAGATGTCTATCGCGCCCCGTACACGAGGAATTTCGTGCGACGCCCGCGCTCCTGCGTGTTCGCCGCGACGACGAACGAAGTCGAATATCTGCTGGACGTGGAGAACCGGCGATGGTGGCCCGTGCGGGTGCGCACAGTCCGCGTCGATGAGCTGCGGCGCGATCGCGACCAACTGTGGGGCGAAGCCGTCGAGCTCTACCGCGCCGGAAACCTGTGGTATCCCGACGCATCCCTGCGTGGTGCGCTAGTCGCTGAGCAGTCGGCGCGCGTGCATGGGGATCTCTGGGACGAGCGCATCGTGGAGTACCTAGAGGCCCACCCGTCGGGTGTACGGCTCGCGGAGATCGCGACCAACGCGCTCCTGATAGAGCCCAGCCATCAGACCCCGGGCGACGCGCAGCGGATATCGCGGTGCCTGCGGCGCAACGGGTGGTCTCCTAGGCGGCGCAGTAGCGGCGGCAGTAGATCGAGGCTGTGGGAGCCAGAGGCGTAGTGCTGACGATCGAGCGGGCGACGCTGCGCGTTCCCGAGTAATTCCGGGCAGTTAGCGAAAAAGCGACACGGGGGGCAAAAAAAGTCCCCTGACCCCTTGCTTACGCCCATCGGTGGGCATACTGTGTGTGTCGGGCAGGGAGCTCGGCAGGAGGCTAGAGACATGGCAGGCATCATCACATATCGAGAGGCACACAGGGACGCACGGGTCAGGCTCTGCGGGTGGCACCGCGAGCACAGCGACACACTCGCGATCGATCTCGGTCCGGTGGAGCACGGGCTCCACCGCGGGATGTGCGACGCATGCGAGGGCGAGTGGCTCCAGGACCACGACTACGCCGTGGACGACGCGGGGCTTGACGAGTTGTCGAGCTATCGGCTTACCGTGGTAGATCGAGCAGCGCGCAAGCAATGGATCGATGCCACCGAGGAAGATTGACTTGAGCTACTGCCCTGGAGCTCTCGCTCCAGGGCAGTGACGCGAGCCAAATCTCGCGAGAAAGTAGGAGGCTATGAGCTGCACACACACATCTACGACCGATATTGCCACCCGGTGTTTCACGTCCAGCGTCGCCTGGCCGCACAGCGATGAGGACCCCGCCGCCCATGGCGGTGTGTGCGTCGAGGTCGAGTGCGACGCTTGCGGCGCGCGGCGTCGCGAAAACCGCAATGGCAGACACGTCGAGCTGGGCCCGTGGGGACCGACGCGCTCAGAGCGTCGGCAGGCGGAGGTGTCGGCGTGATCTGAGTCGAGCTACTGCCCCGGAGCGAGAGCTCCGAGGCAGTGACGCGAGCCAAATCGCGAGAAAGAAGCGCAAAATGGAGGCACACAACGTGGTAGTCACAACGGCCCATCGTGGCGTATTCGTCGGCAAGACGATGGATCCTGGAGCCGATCCCATCGTCCTCACGCATTGCCGGATGATCGTATATTGGGACGCATCATCGCACGGTGTGCTCGGCGTTGCCGCGCGTCCGATTGGCCCGCAATCACGGGTGTCTCCTGCCGTGGAGCGCGCAGTCCTGCGCAACGTGACAGGCGTGTTCGAGGCCTCCGACAAGGCCGCCGCCTCGTGGGAGGATGAGCCATGGAGCTGACATGGCTCCTGGCGCTGTGCGGCGCCTGCACCGATGCGATCCAGTGGGCGCACGGGCGCCCGCTGGATCACTCCACCTACGCAGCCGCCATGGCAGAGTGGCGGAGCTGGCTCCGAGATGCCGCTGCCGGCAGCAGCAGCGGCTTCGGCAGCGGCAGCGGCAGCGGCAGCGGCTCCGGCGAAGGCAGCGGCGAAGGCTCCGGCGAAGGCGACGGCAGCGGCGACGGCTTCGGCGAAGGCGACGGCAGCGGCGACGGCTACGGCTACGGCTACGGCTACGGCTTCGGAGCCGGCTACGGCTACGGCTACGGAGCCGGCTACGGCAGCGGCAACGGATACGGCGACGCCACTAGACTCGACATCGTCGAGACTGAACACAACGGTGTGGTCCTGAGTGGAGATCTCCGCGCAGCAGCGCTCGCGGTGCTCGGAGATCACACCTGATGGGGGCGTGGTATCGCATCAGCGTCATGAGGGTCCGCTAGTGGCGCGCGGATCACAGGAGGCCCAGCGCCTGGCCTACGCGACGGCACCCGAGCGGCGGAATCGCGTAGGTCGAGCCATCCGGGCGGAGCACGGCAATGTTAGGGGCGCCGCAAGGCGCCTCGGCGTCGGCTGGTCGACGATCCGGCGGTGGATCGACGCGGACCCCGAGCTCGGCCACATCGTTGCGGAGGCGAGACGATGAGCACGGACGCGCTGCGGCATCGGGTGGCGCGCGTCGAAGACGCGCTCCTGGCCTCGGGATGCGAGCTCCCTCGGGTTGCAGCGGAGCTCGCTCGCGGGTTTTGCGGTGTGGCGGCGCTACATGAGCCGGCGGAGGATCCTCCGCTGTACGACACAGCGGTAGAGATGATGGCTCATCGCTACGAGCATCCCGGCGCTGGGCTAGGTCCCGCATGGCGCGCCCAGATGCCTGGTCCGGGGTCATGGCATGGCCTCGCCCAGGCCATGGTCGAGGCTTGGGGAGGCGGTGCGCTATGAGAGCGCTATCAGTGCGGCAACCATGGGCGACCCGGATCGCCACAGCGCGAAAGACGATCGAACTACGCTCGTGGCAGACTCGCTATCGCGGCCCAGTGATCATTTTGGCGGGCGCGCGTCCATGGCCAAGAATGGTCCCCGAAGGACCGCTCGGAGTAGCTGTCTGCGTGGTGGATCTAGTGGATATGCGTCCGGCGACACAGGAGGACACCGATGCCGCCAACGTCGAGCCTCCCGACGGTTGGTTTGCCTGGCTACTAGCGAATCCTCGGCAGATCGCGGAGCACATCCCAGTCAAGGGCAAACTCGGACTATATCGGCCTACGGGTGCTCTTTCTGCGCAGATACTAGATGCCTTAGGATCGTAGCCGCTTCCGTCTGGATCTTCAGGGCGTCAGTATATTTGCCGTCACGCAGCGCAGCCTGAAGCATCGTGTCCAGCAGCGCCAGCTGGTTACGTAGCT
>Ga0114931_10001007_pt1 | contig 35586 bp, 27 predicted proteins | sample 2SBtaG_FD_89579 | JGI IMG/M metagenome (GOLD analysis project Ga0114931, IMG submission 89579) | Deep subsurface microbial communities from Kolumbo volcano to uncover new lineages of life (NeLLi) - 2SBTROV14_V59a metaG | ecosystem: Environmental > Aquatic > Marine > Volcanic | place: Kolumbo... | reverse complement strand
GCCCCGTCGCAATGGTGGCCGATTCCCGGGATTCCCGCCCCGCGCCCAGATTGACGTCGAAGAGGTGGATCTTGTCGTACCGCGCCGCGATCTCCCCATCCGGGCTCAGCACATAGCCGCGCTTCAGGATACGCCCCCCGGGCGCGCGAACCCCAAGCAAGCCCAAAAGCAGCCATACGCCCAACTCGCGCGCCGCCGCCGCGAACGCGGGCAGAACCGGATGGGACTCCTCGGGAAACGCTGCCGGGTGGAACAGGCCGTCGCGGGTCTCCACCCCCGAGAAATACTCCGGCAGGCAGATGAGATCGGCCCCGGCCGCGGCGGCTTCGCGGGTCAGGCGCAAGGTCACGTCCAGGTTGCGCGCCACATCGGGTGTGGCGCAATTTTGAATGCAGGCGGCCTTGAAGGAGGTATCCATCCGGGCAGCATACGTCACATTGGCCGCCTTGTTGAGCCCGTCCTGGCGCTTAGCGAAGCTCCATCCAGTCTGGCAAGAGGCGTGGCGGCACGATCACCGCGCCTTGGTCTTATTTCCTGGCGGTCGCGACCAAGCCGCGGACGCTCAGTGTTGTTCGGATATTCCTGATCCGGATCCGGTCGCCGTCGAATCCACCGTCTCGCAGGAGGTCGGTGAGTGCACGCCGGTCGAAGGTGCGATGGGTCTCGGGTCCAGCGAATTTCCAGTGCCGCATCGCCGAGACGTCCGTGGCGTAGATGGAGACAAGGCCGCCGGGATGAAGCACGCGTTTCATCTCCTCCAGAATTGGCGCCGCGTCGTCCCAAAAATAGACCACGTTCACCGCCAATATCTTGTCGATGGAGGCATCGGGCAGCGGAAGGTTCTCAAAAGTGCCCTGCTTCAGCACGACATGTCCCGCGCGGATTTCCCGCATGTTTCGTCTTCGGGCCAGGTCGAGCATGACCGGAGATTGGTCGATGCCACGGATCTTGCCTAGTGGCGCCAGCGCCGCCAGAGTCTCGATCGCGGCACCAGGACCGAATCCCAGCTCGAGGATCCGGTCGCTCGGTTGAATGTCGAGGGCCTCGATCGCCGCGCGATTCGGTCCGCGATTCACGATTTCCATCGCGTGTCCGACCAACCGGCCTGGAAAGCCCGCCGGATGTCGAAGTTGGTGGCCAATCAGGCCCCAGCGTGACACGGCGGGGGAGCTACGGGAAATCAGCGCAGGACGTATTGAATATCGGAGCCATCCCGTCCCTTGAACGCCATCTTCACCAGCACCCAGTCACTGTCGTACCAAAGCTCGCGTTCAAGCGCGCCGGTCATGGAATAATGCTTGGCGCGAATCGACTTTCCCTTGACGGTGATCGGCTCCTCTCCCTTGAATGCCACATCAATGGCCAGCGCGGTTCCAACCTGGGAATTCAGCAGCTCCTTGGTCTCCAGAAAGGTCGCATTCCAAAGGCTCGCCGGGATCATGCTCCCCTTGGCGGTCAATTCTTTCCCATCGCCCACGATCTTGAGTTCGCCGTTGCCATTCGCGGTCGCGACGAGCGAATGATCCTCGCCGTCATCGTTGGTTTTTGTTTCCATCGACACCAGCTTGTCGCCGCGCCAGACTTCGTGCGCGTCGTGCTCGTACCGGAAGACCGTTATGAATGCTATCTTGACGGCGATGCGCGTCTTAACATCGACGTCCAGTGCATCGCCATTCCGTTGGAAATGGATTTGGTAAGTACCGACATCCTCGCCCTCGCGCAGAACGGTGAAGTCGAGCGCGCCGCTCGATGGAACCATCACCGCGAGTGCCGGTGTCGCGGCTGTTCCGGCCCAAAGCGCGGCAAGGAAAAACGTTACCGGACCTATTTTACGCACGTATTATCTCCAAAATGCGCGGCAAGGCGCTTCGGGGGGCGATTCCGTTTATCCGCCGCATGGGTATATGGCTCGATAGGCTTACGGCTACCTTACAGCCGCCGGAGTTGTAAGCAGCACGTAAGCTCGGGCAATATGATCCGATGCGGCATGATCCGACTGGTCGATTCTCCTGGCTTCTCCTGGTGATCGAGAGCGGCCCGAAGACCGTGGCGTGCCCCGCTCGTCCTCCGAGACTAGAATTACTCAATCAGTAGAGTTATTTAATGGTATGCGCATATTGCTCGTCGAGGATAACGCCCGGCTGGCGGAGTTCGTTGCCAAGGGATTGACGAGCGGCGGTTTTTCCGTCGATTCATGCTTGACGAGAGATGATGCCGAGGCCGCCGTCCGGACGACCCGCTATGATACCGTCATTCTGGACCTGGGTCTCCCGGATGGAGACGGCATGGACTTGCTCGCCGATTTGCGCGCCAGGAAAAACTCCGTTCCGGTTCTTGTCCTGACGGCGAGAGACGGATTGGGGGACCGTGTGCAGGCGCTTAACGGAGGCGCGGACGATTACGTCTTGAAGCCATTCGAGATGGAAGAGCTGGTGGCCAGGATTCGCGCCTTGTTACGTCGGCCCGGCGCGGCGCTCGGCATCGTCCTATCGGCCGGAAATCTCACTCTCGATACGGCATACAGACAGGTCAGCGTCTCGGGCGCTCCCATGAGGATGCCGCGCCGGGAACTCGATGCCCTGGAGATCTTGATGCGGCGCATGGGGCGAGTCGTACCGAAGGATGTTATGGAGGAGCACATTTACGGCTTCGATGATAGGGCATCGGCCAACGCGGTCGAGGTCGCGGTCCACAGACTGCGGCGGCGGTTGAGCAAGGTGGACGCGGAAGTGCGGATCGATACGCTGCGAGGTGTCGGTTACCTGTTGACCGAATCGATCCCGGCGCGATGATCTTCCGTTCACTCCTGACGCGCCTTCTCTGGCGGGTGAGCGCGATCACCTTCGGGACCGCGGTGATCGTCTCCACGATCTTGATCCTGACTTTCAAATCGCGGATCGACGACTTGCGAGACCGCAGCCTTCAAGGGCAGGCGCGGGACATCGCGCAGCACCTTGCGATAGCCAGCGATGACCCCGCGCTCCAGCTCCCGGAAGACCTCGCGAGGATTTACGCGGAGTCCAACGGGAGCTTTGTTTACACCGTGGTCGATGAGGGCGGGCGTTTATTGTTCGCGTCGAAGGGCCAGGTCACGCCGATCAAGCGCCTCGAACGCGATGACGTTACGTCGCAGAGCTATTTCAGCTTTCGGTCGGCCGAGCTAGGCAACACCCTGTACGGCACAAGCATACCGGTTTCCCTCGGCGGCCGGAATTTCGTGGTTCAGGTCGCCCAAGGCCCCAAGCACCCGGACGTCTTGCTGGACGACGTTTTCGAGGAGGTGGTGTCCGATGTGGGGTGGATCGTCCTGGCCTTTCTCCTGCTCCTCCTTTCGGTCACCTACTTCACCGTAAAGCAATCCCTCGCGCCGCTTACGAAGGCCTCGGCGGAGGCAACCGCGATCGGACCCGCGGCGGCCCATAAACGCCTGCAAGAGGGCAATATTCCCTTGGAGGTCCGCCCTTTGGTCCGCGCGGTCAACTCCGCCTTGGAACGTCTCGAACGGGGCCTGGAAATGCAGCGGGCCTTTACGGCGGATGCCGCGCACGAACTGCGGACGCCGCTCGCGGTCCTCAAGGCGCACATCGACACGCTCGCCGACCAGCGCGCGGAACGTTCCCTCAGCTTGGATGTGTCCCGCATGGAGCGCATCGTAGAGCAATTTCTGCGTCTTGCTCAGGTCGAGGGGCACGAAATCGACGCCATGGACCGGGCCGACCTACATGCCATCGCCGTCGAGGTCGCGACCATGACGGCGCCACTCGCGGCGGAGGAAAACAAGACGGTTGAGGTCGTGGGCCACCAACGGCCGTTGATCGTGGCGGGCAATGCGGATCTCATCGGACTAGCCGTTCGCAATCTCGTCGAAAACGGTTTGCAGCATACCCCGCCGGGGAGCGGCGTGGAGATTTCGCTCGACCCCAAGGTCGGCATCACCGTTATCGATCATGGCCCGGGCATTGCGAAAGAACACCAAGAGCACGTATTCCAGCGCTTCTGGCGGGGCGTGCGAAACAAGGGTAGCAACGCGGGGCTCGGCCTTTCGATCGTCGAGCGCTGCGTTCAACTGTGCGGCGGCGACGTGATTATCGAGGATTCGGGTCATGGAGGCGCCGTCTTCACCATTCGGCTGCCCCGGCCTCTTGCCTAGGATTTTCTTAAATTCGTACGTATTTTTAAGGCTTTGCCGGAACTCCCGTAAGGCTGTCGTAAGGCGGCCAGCATACCAATCACCCGCGCCACCCGACTGCATACCGTGGCTAGGGAGATCAGGTATTGATCCTACGCGTCATCAATCGCCGCGACCCATTGCGTTCCGATATCGAGGCATACGTGCGGCGGATATTCGCCAGCCAGCACGCGGCGATCGTCCGTGACTTCCCCGAGCGACTGGCCGTGGCCCTCGGGGCGGATCTTTCACCCCTATGCGCGGCCGGTATCCGCACGGCCGAGGACGGTTTCTTCTCGGAGTTCTATCTGCGTTCACCGATCGAGTATGTTCTCGGCCGGGACGTCCGACGCGGCCAGGTCATCGAGGTCACCTCGCTTGCGAGCGATCGGCCGGGTCTCGCCTTTACCCTTCTCGATTATATCATCCAGCTTGGCCGCGCGGATGGAAGGAGCTGGGGGGTGTTCACGGCCACCGAAAAAATTCGTCGATGCATTGAGCGCGCGGGACTGGCCTTTAAAACGCTGGCGGCGGCGAGGGCCGACGCGGTCCCCAACCCCGGCGACTGGGGGCGATATTACGAGGCCAACCCAATGGTCTGCGCGATGCACGACCGCCGCGAATACCCGATTTGCTTCCGGCCGGCGCGAAACCAGCCTATCGTCCTTGGTGGGCCGCCCAGTGAAGGGCATGAAGCCCGTTGATCGAGTTGCTCGGGAGTCTTGTGCGGCGATCTTCGGAGCGCCCGACGAAAGCCGCCTTTTCATGCGCTAGCGGATCGATCGTCTACGGTGACCTTGCGCGCCGCGTGGCCGGCGCGGCGGCGGAGATCGCCGCCCTGCCGTTGGTCGTGGGGCTCCTGGCCGAGGATGGCATCGATTGGGTGGTGGCCGACCTGGCCGCGAGCGCGGCGGGAAAGACCCTGGTCCCCATCCCGGCGTTCTTCAGCCGGGACCAGATATCCCACCTTATCGCGGACGCCGGGGTCGCCCACGTGCTGACCGATTCGCGGCTGCGGGCGCTGGTCCACTCCATGGGCGTTCCTTGCGGCGAGATTCCACGGCGCGAAGAGTCCGTAATTCCGAAAATCCCTGGAGCGAGCCGCGTTATATACACCTCCGGAAGCACCGGGACCCCGAAGGGGGTACGCTTGGCCGGCGGTCAGATCGCTCACAGCGTCATGGCCCTGGCGGCCGCGAGCGGCGCCAGCGCGGACGATCTGCATCTGTCGGTCCTGCCTTTCCCCCTGTTGCTCGAGCAGATCTGCGGGATCTATCTGGTGATCCACGCGGGGGCGACGTGCCACGTCGCCGTGGGCGCCGCCGAACGCTGCGCCAAGGGAGACGCCGGGTTGTTGGTGCAATCGTGCGAGGAGGCGCGGCCGACCACCAGCGTCTTGGTGCCCGAATTGCTGGCCGCATTGGTGGCGGGGTACGCGAAGTTCGGCAAGGCGGCACCGGACTCCCTGCGCTTCGTGGCCGTTGGGGGCGCCCCCGTGCCCGATCAACTGCTCGAGGCCGCATGGCGCGCCGGTATTCCGGCCTGCGTCGGGTATGGGCTTTCCGAGTGTTGTTCCGTCGTTACCCTCGGCCCGCCCGGCGGCAGAAGCACCACGGCCGGCAAGCCGCTGCCTGGTATTGGCGTCGAAATCGACCATGGCGAAATCGTCGTCTCGGGCCCAACGGTCATGCTGGGATACCTTGGCGGAGAGGACCCGCGGGGTCGCTGGCGGACCGGCGATATGGGGCGCTTGGACCATGACGGCAACCTGGTGGTCCTGGGCCGCAAGGACAATCTTCTGGTCATACCAAACGGTCGAAACGTCAGCCCGGAGTGGGTCGAGGCGATGATCGAGCGGGATTCGCGTATCGGCCGCTGCATCGTTGTCCGCGGCAATGATGGAGACTTGACCGCCGTCGTCACGCTGGCCACCGCCGCCGATACCGACACGCCATCGACCGGCTTCAACGTGGCGGCGATCGTCTTCGAGGCGACGCGCGGCGCGCCGGCATATGCCAGGCCCACGGCCTGTATGACGACTTCGGAGGACTTTCTCGCCAGAGAGGGTCTGTTGAACGGCAAAGGCGAGCCGCGTCGCGCCGCCCTCGCCCAGCGTTTCGACGGCACATCGAATACACGCCGCACAATCGAGGTCCCCGTGGAGTCCAATAACCCCATGAGCAATTACGAACACCTGCTTTTCGAAACATCGGCCGAGAGGGAGGCGTTCCTGGCCATCCCGATCATCCGTGAAGCCCTGCGAAACGGCGTCGATAGAGATCTCTACCTCGCCTACTTGTGCGATGCGTATCATCACGTAAAGCACACCTGCCCGTTGCTTGCCCTTGCGGTGGCCCGCTGTCAGGCAGGGGATGGCCGCCTCCGGGACGCCCTGCTCGAATATATCGCGGAGGAGCACGGTCACGACGAGTGGATTCTGGATGACATCGGCGCGCTCGGAGGCGATGCCGAGGCGATCCGGGTGGCCCGGGGCGGCCCCGCCGTGCGGATCATGGTCGGCTATGCGTATTTCGCGATCGAATGGATCAGCCCCTATACCTTGCTGGGCATGGTGCACGTCCTCGAAAGCGTCTCGGCCACCATCGCGTCCCAAGCCGCCCGGTCGATCCGCGCAAGGATCAGCGAGTCCGGAGGCAAGGGGTTCTCCTATCTGGAAAGCCACGGCAGCCTGGACCAAGAGCATGTAAAGTTTTTCGAGGGCCTGTTGAACGGCATCGAGGCGCCCGAAACCCGGGACACGATCATCGAGTCCGCCAAGATCATGTATCGACTGTTCGGCGACGTGTTCAAGGACCAAGAGGCCCGCTTTGGGAGCAGCAAAGATGCGGCTTGATGGCAAAATCGCGCTCATCACCGGCGCGGGATCGGGCATCGGCCGGGAACTCGCCATCGAGGCCGCCAATCGCGGTCTGGTCCAGTATCTGGTTGGACGACGATCATCGAAGCTGGAACAAACACGAAGACGATTGAAGCCCGGGGCGGTCGCCCATTGCGTCGAGGCCGATATAACCGCCGCCGAGGGCCGCCTGGCGATCAGGAATGCCGTCGAGCGCGGCGGTCATGGCCTGGATATCCTGGTCAACAACGCCGGCTGCATCTCAAACCGCCCATTTCTGGAGAGCGCCGACGCCGACGTGGCCCGAATGGTCGACACCAACCTGATGGCGCCCATTCTGCTGACCCGCGATCTGCTCCCATTCCTGCAACGCTCGGGCGGGGCGAGGATCGTGAACATAGGGTCCATTTACGGCGATATCGCCACGCCCGGCTTCGCCGTTTACGCCGCCACGAAGTTTGCCTTGCGCGGACTCTCCGACGCACTGAGGCACGAGCTCGCCGCGGATGGAATCGGGGTTACCTACGCCGCGCCACGCGCCACTCAAACGGAGGGCATCGAGCGGATTTCGGCGGCGCTCAAGCGCCAGGGAGTCGTTCTCGACGACCCCGCGCCGGTGGCACGCTGGATCTGGTCCGCGGTCGAACGAGAACGGCGCAGCGCCTATCCGCCAACCGTGGAGCGCCTCTTCGTCGGTATTCAACGCATCCTCCCGGCCTTGATCGACCGAGCACTGGGAGGCAAGAGACGCGACCGACAGTCCCATGGCGCAAGCCCAACCGAAAGCGACCCGGAATGGACCGCCGCGCCAACGGCGGAGCGGCCCTATACCAAGTCTCGTTGACAGGGACCCATTTCACCGCGAGTCCGTATCCGCGGGCGCTTGCGCGAGACTGGCCTGATGCGGTGCCGTACCGTTCTCGCTCACCAAGTGGCATGCGACCTTGTGACCCTCGGCGCCGATTTGCCGGAGCGCCGGGCGCGCGGCATGGCAGCGGGCCTCGGCGAAGGGGCAGCGGGCGGCGAAGCGGCATCCGGGCGGTAAATCTATGGGACTCGGCGGATCGCCCTGCAACCCGATGCGCCGGGCGCGGCCTTTGGTCTTGGCGGACGGCACCGCCGACAGCAAGGTCCAGGTATAGGGGTGCAAGGGCTTGGAGAACAGCGAGATGCGATCGGCCTGTTCCACGACCTCGCCGAGATACATCACGGCGATCTCGTCGCACACGTATTGCACCACGCCCAGATCGTGCGAGATGAAGAGATAGGTCAGGCTGAACTCTTTTTGCAACTGACACAGAAGATTGAGGATTTGGGCCTGGATGGCGACATCGAGGGCCGAGACCGGCTCATCGCAGACGACCAACTCGGGGCGCGAGGCGAGCGCCCGGGCGACGCCGATGCGCTGCCGCTGGCCGCCGGAGAACTGGTGCGGGAACAGGGCCTGTTGCTCGGGCCGCAGGCCAACCCGGCGAAACAGCTCCGCCACTTGGGCCTCGCGCCCGGCCGGGTCGCCCACGTTCATCAGGTCCATGGGCTCCCTAATGATCTGCCCGGCCCGCATGCGCGGATTGAGCGAGGAATAAGGATCCTGGAAGATGATCTGCATCTTGCGGCGCATGGCGAGCAGCGCATCGCCTTCCAGGCCGGTGATGTTCTGGCCGTCGAGCCGAACCTCGCCGGCGGTGATCGGCACCAGGCGCATGACCGCCAGCGCCGTGGTCGATTTCCCCGAGCCGCTTTCGCCGACGATGCCGAAGGTGCTGCCGCGCCGCACGTCGATGGAGACCCCTTCGACCGCGTGGACGGCGCCGGGAGGCGCGAACAGGCCGCGCCGCGGCATGGGAAAGTGCACCTTCAGGTCGCGCAGGCTGAGCAGAGCGTCCTGATTCACCCGCCGGCCCCTTCCTCGATCAGCCAGCACGCCGCGCGGTGCCCGCCGCCGGTGTCTAAGATCGGCGGCACGCTGGCCCGGCATTGGTCCATGGCGCGGTCGCACCGGGGGGCAAAGGCGCAACCCCTGCCCAGGTCGGTCATGGCCGGCACCACGCCGGGGATTTCGCGCAGGGGCGGCCGTTCCGGCTTGGGGTCGGGATCCAGGTGCGGCACGCAGGCGATCAGCCCCTGGGTGTAAGGGTGCCTGGGGGTATCGAGGATGGCCTCCACGGTCCCCCCCTCGACGACCCGCCCGGCATACATCACGACTACCCGGTCGGCCATCTCGGCGATCGCCCCCATATCGTGGGTAATCAGGATGATCGCGGCATTGGTGCGTGCTTGCAGGTCTTCCAAGAGGTCGAAGATCTGCGCCTGCACGGTCACGTCCAACGCCGTGGTCGGCTCATCGGCGATCAGCACCGTCGGGTTGCAGGCAAGCGCCATGGCGATCATCACGCGCTGTCGCATGCCGCCCGAAAGCTGATGGGGATACTCCTTGACCCGGCGTTCCGGCGCCGGGATGCCAACCGCCTTGAGCATCTCCACCGCCCGGTCCAGGGCCTCGCGCTTGCCCAGCCCCTGGTGCAGGCGAACCGATTCCGCGATCTGGTCGCCCACGGTATAGACCGGGTTGAGGGAGGTCATGGGCTCCTGAAAGATCATGGAGATCTCGTTGCCGCGCACCTGGCGCAGGCGCTTCTCGCCGGCCCGCAGCAGGTCCTCGCCGTTCAGGCGGATGCTACCCCCCGATATCCGGCCCGGCGGGGTGGGCACCAGGCCCATGATGGACAGGGCCGTCATGCTCTTGCCGCAACCCGACTCGCCGACGATGCCCAGGGTGCGCCCGCTTCGCAGATCGAAACTCACATGGTCCAGGACGCGGGCGATGCCATGGCGGGTCTTGAACTCGACCCGCAGGCCCTCGACCTGAAGCAGGGTCTCGGCCGTGGGGCGCCCCGCGCTCATCGCTCGCGCAACTTCGGATTGAAAGCGTCGTTCAGGCCGTCGCCGATCAGGCTGACGCTCAACACCGTGATGAAGATCGCAATGCCGGGAAAGGTGACCGACCACCAGGAATCGATGATGTATTGCCGGCTGGAGCCGATCATGTATCCCCAGCTCATGACGTTGGGATCGCTAAGGCCCAAAAAGCTGAGGCCCGCCTCGAACAGGATCGCCACGCCGATGATCAGGGTCGCCGATACGATCAGGGGCGGCAGGGCGTTGGGCAGGATCACCCACCACATGATCCGGCCGTTGCGGGCGCCGATCGAGCGCGCCGCCGTGACATATTCCAGTTGCTTGATCTTGAGGAACTCGGCCCGGGTCAGGCGCGCCGTCTGGGGCCAGCTCACCACCCCGATGGCGATGGCCACCGTGGTCAAGGTGGGCGAGAAAAGGGCGACCAGAACCATGGCGAAGAGAAGCGGCGGCAGGACCTGAAAGAACTCGGTGACGCGCATGAGCACTTCGTCGACAACGCCGCCATGAAAGCCGGCGAACGCCCCGATGGTAATGCCGATAAAGACCGTAAGCAGGGCCGCCGAGGCGCCGACCGCCAGGGTCGCGCCGCCGCCATTGATGATGCCGGCCAGCACGTCACGGCCCAGATAGTCGGTCCCGAGCGGCACCGTGGCCTGGTCGCCCGGCGGAGTGAACGGCGCCCAGACGATCTCGAAGGGGTCGACCGGGTAGAGGGTGGGGCCCAGGAACGTCATGGCGATGACGCCGAGCAGCAGGATCAGCCCGAGCGCGGCCGACCTGTTGCGGATGAACATGCGCCAAGCCTCGCCGGCCGGGCTTTCCACGCGGATTTGGATTGCCGTTTCCGCCTCCATTCCGCTCATCGCCTTCCGGTCCCCATAAACATCTATCGTGCTCCGGTCTTGATGCGCGGGTCGGCCAGCCGGTAGCAAATATCGGTCAGAATGTTGGCGACGATCACCAGCATGGCCGAGAAGAACAGAATGCCCAGGATTGTCGGGTAGTCGCGGCTGAGGATGGCGTCGAGCGCCAGGGTGCCAAGGCCGGGCCAGTTGAACACGGTCTCGACCAGCACCGCGCCGGAGATCAGGCCGCCGAATTGCAGGCCGGCAATGGTGATAATGGGCAACACCGCGTTTCGCAGCGCGTGCTTGCCCACGACCACGCGCTCGCTGAGCCCCTTGGCCCGGGCGGTACGGATGTAATCCGCGCCCAGCACTTCCATCATGCTGGCGCGCGCCAGCCGGCTGTATTGGGCAAGATAGATGACGCCCAGGGTGAAGGCCGGCAGAACGAGATGATGGGCGACATCGAGCACATGCACCAAGGGGCCGCCCTCCAGCGCGACGTTGGTCATGTTGGAGATCGGGAAGATCGGAAACACGGACGCGAAGACGATGATCAACACGATGCCGGTCCAGAACACCGGCGCCGAATAGCCGACCAGGGACAGCACGGTGATGAAGTTGCTGAAAATCCCCGTTGGCTTGCGCGACGCCACCACGCCGAGGAAGGTTCCCACCACCACCGAAAATGCAAGTGCCGTCAGCACCAGCAGCAGGGTCGGGCCCAATCGGCCCAGGATGAGTTCGCTCACCGGGGCGTTGTAGTAGAACGAGTGGCCCAGGTCGCCTTGCGCCACGCGGCCCAGATAGATGAACAACTGTTCGTAAAGCGGCTTGTCCAGACCGTAGGCGTGGCGGATATCGGCCATCATCTGCTCGGTCGCGCCGCCCATCTCGCCCGCGATCACCTCGGCCGGATCCCCCGGCGCCATGTGCACGAGCAGGAAGTTCAGCACCACGACGGCGAGAATCAGAACAAGCGCGTAGGCCAAGCGCTTACCGACGATGGTGAGCAGTTTCATGGCAACCTCACCGGAAAGGCGGCGGCACGGCCGCGCGGGGTCACCGCCTTCCGATCCCGTTGCTCATGGGAAGGGCTCTACTCCTTCCAATAAACCTCGTCCAGGGGCGCCATGGTGCCCCAGATGCTGAGCGGCGGGTTGCCGATCTTCTTATTGTAGGCGGTGTGATAGGGCAGCAAATTGATGTAGGCCAACGGCACGTCGTCCACCACGATTTTCTGGAACTCCTTGTACAGCGCCTTGCGCTTGTCCGTATCCAGCTCCTTGCCCGCCTTTTCCAGAATCGCGTCTACCTTTGGGTTGCAGTAGCTCTGGGTATTCGACCAGATGACGCCCTTCTTGATGTTGGAGCAGAGATAGGTGCGGTGGACGCCGATCACCGGGTCGCCCCAATTGAAGACGATGTCCATGGTCAGGTCGAACTCTTGGTTGCTCACCCGTTTGGCCCAGGTCGGGAAATCGGGCGCCGCGCGCACGGTCAGCTTGATGCCGACCTTCTTCAGTTGCGAGCGCAGGTATTCCGCGATGCTCTTTTGCTGCTCCGGCAATCCCGGAATGTAGTCGATCGTCAAGGCAAAACGGGTGCCGTCCTTGAGCGGATAGCCAGCCTCGTCCAGCAACGCCCGCGCCTTGCCCAGATCCAAGTCGTAGTGCTCGACTTCGCTGGTGTAAAATGGGCTGTCATTGGCGATTGGGCCGGTCGCCGGCGTGGACGCGCCGGCCTGCAAGGCATTGACGATAAAGTCGCGGTCCATGGCATAAGCGATCGCCTTGCGGACGCGCTTGTCCTTGAGAATTTCGCGCTTGGTATTGAAGGCTAGCCAGTTGATCGGGCCAACCGCCGCGTAGCCCCGGTTGGTCACCACGAGATCGGGGTTTTTCTGGAGGCGCTTGATGTCGCGAGCGCCGGCCAGGAAGGGGATCATATCCACCTCGCCCTTGTCCAAGGCCAAGGAAAGGCTCGTCGTATCCTTGTAGTTTCGGATGATGATCCGGTCCAGGTATGGCCGGTCCTTGATGAAATAGTCCGGGTTGCGCTCCAAGATGATGTGCTCGCCGGGCTTGAACTCCACCAGTTTGAAGGGGCCCGAGCCGACGGGCGCGGAATTCGCCGGGTGCGATTTGGGGTCCTGCCCGTCGCCATAGATGTGCTTGGGGATGACCACCATGAGGGCCGAGGACATGGCCAGCAGGATCGCCGGGTGTGGGTGAGCCAGCTTGATCACCGCAGTGTACGGATCGGGCGTTTCCACCCCCGTCACCGGCGCGAACATGGCCTTGAAGGGGTGGTTCTTCTTGACCGTCATGATCGAGAACGCGAAATCCTCGGAGGTGATCGGCGTGCCGTCGTGGAAGCGGGCGTTCTTGCGCAGATTCAACGTCAGGCTGAGGCCGTCGTCCGATAGCTTCCAGCTTTCGGCCAGATAGGGTTGGGGGTTCCAGTTCTCGTCGAACCTGAGCGGTGTCGCGAAAATTTGCGTGCCCGGCACGGCCGTCGCGATGCCGGACTGCACCGCCGGATTGAGATGGCGCGGCTTCTGCGTCATTCCGATGACCAGGGTCCCGCCCTTCTTTGGCGCCGCCAGCGCGACACCGGACGCCGCCGTGACGGCGAACGCCAGAACCGTGGCGGCAACCGCGGCCTTCTGACTCAGAGATCGAAAATTCATTGCCATATCCCCTGTTCGTGCCTTCGCCGGCACGGTTTCACGGCCGCTTGTTTTCCGCGTCCCGCGCGTGCCGCGCAAGCGGCACGCTTCCATTAGCCTCGATTCGAGCAGAATATACAATCCACGGCCAATGGATTAGCACCGATTCTTCTCGGTTGTTGGGGCCAGTTACGCTCCATTCATGGTGCCAGGACCGATAACGGCTTGATCGGCACCGCCTCCCCCCACCAACGTGGGGCGGTTATCGGCTTGCCCTTGGATCGGAGAGATCGCCGTGAGCGACATCACCATCTTTCGCGCGAATAAAATTCTGACCATGAACCCGCGCGCTCCGGAGGCCACCCATGTCGCGGTGCGCGATGGGCGGGTTCTCGGCGCCGGAGCGTTGGAGGATCTAAGCGTATGGGGGCCGTATGAGCTCGATGAGCGCTTCGCCGACAAGGTTCTCATGCCTGGCATGATCGAAGGGCATTGCCATTCCATGGAAGGCAGCGTCTGGCGGGACAACTATGTCGGATACTACGCGCGGCGCGGTCCCGATGGGCGGGAGCGCCCGGCCCTGCGCGGCATCGACGAGGTTGTTGACCACCTGCGCCGGGTCGCGTCCGAAATGGGCGACGGCGACGAGCCGATAATCGCATGGGGATTCGACCCGATCTATTTTGGCGGCCGGCGCATGACCGTGGCCGACCTCGACGCGGTATCGGCGCGGCGGCCGATCGTCGTGGTGCACGCCAGCTTCCATATCATCAACGTCAACGGCGCGGTGCTGCGGCGCGCGAACATCTCGGCGAACACGGACCTGATGGGCATCATGAAGGGCCCCGACGGCCAGCCGACCGGCGAGCTACAGGGAATGCCGGCCCGTTTCCTCGCCCTTGGCGCGATCGGCCGGGATCACTTCGAGGAGATGGGCAAGACAGACTCCCTGTGGCGTTTCGCGCGATCGGCCCAGCTTGCCGGCGTGACCACGGCAACCGATCTGGCGAACGCCCTGCCCGATTCAACGGTCGCCAATCTCAAGGCGGTGACCGGCGATCCCGATTATCCGCTGCGCATCGTCCCGGCGTTTCTGGGCCTCTCCCGCCCGGTGGACGAAGGAGTAGCCAGGATGCGGGCGCTCTCCGCGCAGAGTAGCGACAAGCTGCGTTTCGGGCTGGTCAAGCTGATTGCCGACGGTTCGATCCAGGGCTTTACCGCGCGCCTGAAATGGCCCGGATATTTCAACGGCGGCCCCAACGGGCTTTGGTACATGGACCCGGACCGGATCGCCGGAATCCTTGGCGCCTATCACGAGGCCGGCCTCCAGGTCCACATCCACACCAACGGCGACCAGGCCACCGAAGTGGTCCTGGATGCCATCGAGGAGGTATTGGCGCGCGCGCCCCGCCCCGATGCGCGCTTCACCCTGCAACACTGTCAGATGGCGCACGAGGCGCACTTCCGGCGCATGGCGACCCTCGGCGTGTGCGCCAATCTCTTCGCCAATCACCTGTACTACTGGGGCGATCAGCATTACGAACAGACCATGGGGCCGGAACGGGCATCGCGCATGAACGCCACCGGGACCGCGCGGCGCCTCGGCGTGTCGTTCGCGATTCATTCCGACGCGCCGATCACGCCCCTGGCGCCATTGTTCACGGCGTGGTGCGCGGTCAACAGAAAGACCGTCTCCGGCCGGGTCCTGGGCCCGGCAGAGCGGATCAGCGTCGAGGACGCCTTGTTCGCGGTGACCCTGGGCGCCGCCTATACCTTGAAGCTGGACCGGGAGCTGGGGTCCATCGAAACCGGCAAACGGGCCGATTTCACCGTTCTCGACGAGGATCCCCTGACCGCCGGCGCCGACGGGCTGAAAGACGTGCCGGTTTGGGGCACGGTCCTGGGAGGGCGCGTGTTCCCATGCGCGGACATCCCCGCGGGCTGATACCAAGGAGCGGCGCCAATGGCCACCGGCCCCATCCCGCTGACCGTTATCGGCGGCTTCCTCGGCGCCGGCAAGACCACCTTGCTCAACCGTCTGCTCCTGGAGGCCACCGGGGTGCGTTTCGCGGTGATCGTCAACGATTTCGGCGATCTGGCCATCGACGGCGATCTGGTCGCGGACCACGGGGGCGATACGCTCACCTTCGCCAATGGCTGCCTCTGCTGCACCTTGGGCGACAACCTTCTGGTGACGTTGAACGACCTGGCACGCCGAAGCGACCCGCCCGAGCACATCGTCGTGGAGGCCAGCGGTGTCGCCGATCCGCGTCAGATCGCGGACGTGGCCGTGCTGCATCCGGAGCTTCTGCGCGACCTGCTGATCGTTCTCGTGGACGTGGACTCGATCCTCGAGCGAGCGCGGGATTCGCGCCTGAAGGACACCGTGGAACGTCAGCTCGACGGGGCGGATATCGTGGTCCTGAACAAGTGCGATCTGGCGGACCTGGACCGGCGCGCCCGCGCCCGCGCCTGGGCGGCGCGCCAGGCGCCGCGCGCGGCGATCGTCGAAACCGCCCATGGGCGCCTGCCCCTGGAGCTTCTCCTTACCCTCGATCCGGATCGTGGCGAAGACGGGGAGAACATGACCCCGTCGGCGAAGAGCCGAGCGCGGCACACACACGGCCAAGACGACGAGCATGCGGCGCTGTTTCGCAGCGCGGTCGTGAGCCTTAGGCGGACCCTAGACCTGGCCGCGCTGCGCGTGGGACTGACCGGCCTGCCCTCTTCGATTTTAAGAGCCAAGGGCTTTGTCTCGTCCGCCGACGACCCGGCGTGCCCGCACTTGGTGCAACTCGCGGGCCGCCGCCTGCGGATCGAGCCCTGGACCGCGCCAGACCGCGCGGGCACCGGGCCGCCGCGCCGGGAACTGGTCTTTGTCGGGACCCGCGACATGCCGTCGGCCGACTGGCTCGAAAGGCGACTGCGTCCATCCGGCCGGACCATACACTAGCCGGCGGCGGACATCCGATCCACGGGCTTGGGGGCCTCCAACTCCCGTTTGCGTATGATCGCGTCGTAATAGGGCGCGAAGGTCGGGCGGTCGATGTAGCGCCCCACCCCGCGCTCGGTGCGCACGTCGCCATCGAGATAGACCACCTTGCCCTGGCTCAGGGTGGCGACGTTGATTCCCTTGACCGTCATGCCTTCGAAGATGTTGAAGTCGATGTTCTGGTGGTGCGTGTCCTTGGAGATCGTGCGCTCTTTGGTCGGGTCCCAGATCGCGATATCCGCGTCGGCGCCGACCGAAATCGACCCCTTGCGGGGATAGATATTGAAGATCTTGGCGGCGTTGGTGGAGGTGATGGCGACGAACTCGCTCATGGTCAGCCGGCCCCCGTTGACACCGTGGTGCCAGAGCACGGTCATGCGATCCTCGATGCCGCCGGTGCCGTTGGGAATCTGCGTGAAGTTGTTGTGCCCCATGCGCTTCTGCGGCGTGCAGAAGCAGCAATGGTCCGTGGCGGTGGTTTGCAGCATGCCCGCCTGCAGGCCCTTCCACAGGGCCTCCTGATGCTCCTTGGGACGGAACGGCGGGCTCATGACGTGGTGCGCGGCAAAGTCCCAATCCGGATCCCGGTAGACGCCGTCGTCGACCACCAGGTGACCCGCCAGAACCTCGCCGAAGACGCGCTGGCCTTCGTTGCGCGCGCGGGTGATCGCCTGTAGGGACTCCTGGCACGAATTGTGGACGATATAGAGGGGCACGCCCAGAACCTGGGCAATGCGGATCGCCCGGTTCGCCGCCTCGCCCTCGACCTCCGCCGGCCGCGACAGGGGATGGCCTTCGGGGCCGTTGATGCCCTGCTCCAGCAGCTCCTGTTGCAACTGGTAGACAAGCTCGCCGTTCTCGGTGTGGACCGTGCACAGGGCGCCCAGCTCGCGGGCGCGCCGGAAGCTGTTCACCAGCACCTCGTCGTCGGCCATGATGGCGCCCTTGTAGGCCATGAAGTGCTTGAAGCTATTGACCCCGTGTTCGGTGGTGAGGGTCTCCATCGCCTTGTGGACGCTGTCGCCCCACCAGGTGATCGCCACGTGGAAGCTGTAGTCGGTCGCGGCCTTCTCGGCCCAGCCGCGCCACTTCCTGTACGCCTCCATCACGTCTTCCTGGGGCCCGGGGATCACGAAGTCGATGATCATGGTGGTGCCGCCGACCGCGCCGGCGGTGGTCCCGGAAAAGAAATCCTCCGAGGCGACCGTGCCCATGAAGGGCAGCTCCATGTGGGTATGGGGATCGATGCCGCCGGGCATCACATAGCAGCCGCCGGCCTCGACAACCTCGGCCGCCGCCGGGGCGTCGAGTGCTTCGCCGATGGCGGCGATACGCCCGTTCTCGCAATAGACGTCGGCGCGATAGCTTCTCTCCGCGGTGACGATGGTTCCACCCTTGATCAGAACGGACATGGCCCTGCCTCCTTGCTTTATCCTTGATCTTGCCCACGACCCCCGGCGCAAGGCGCGCGCGGCCCGGGTGGCTACTGAACCGGTGGCGCCACCGACTGCAACACCACCTTGCGCGCCGGATTGTTGGGATGGGTCGTCCAGTTGGCGTATTTCCGCTCGATCGGCTGGTTCGTGCGCGGGTCGATCCCGCTATCGAGGCGCACCAGGGTGATGCAGTCATTGACCGGACAGACGCTCACGCACAGGTTGCACCCGACACATTCGTCGTCCTTCACCTCGAAGTAGCGTTCGCCGTTCTTCCGGGCCGTGATCGCCTGGTGGGAGGTATCCTCGCAGACAATATGGCAGCGTCCGCACTTGATGCAGAGATCCTGGTCGATGCGCGCCTTGGCCACATAGTTGAGGTTGAGGTACTGCCAGTCGGTGACGTTTGGAATGGCGCCGCCGACGAAATCGTCGATGGTCTTGTAGCCCTTGGACTCCATCCAGTTGTCGAGGCCGTCGGCCATCTCCTCGACGATCTTGAAGCCGAAGGTCATCGCCGCCGTGCAGACCTGCACGGTGCGCGAGCCGAGGGCGATGAACTCGGCCGCATCGCGCCAGTTCCCGATCCCGCCGATGCCCGATATGGGCAGGCCCGCGGTCGACGGATCGCGGGCGATCTCGGCCACCATGTTGAGCGCGATGGGCTTGACCGCGGGGCCACAGTAGCCGCCGTGAGATCCCTTGCCGTCGGTATTGGGCTCCGGCGCCATGGCATCGAGATCGACACCGATGATGGAGTTGATCGTGTTGATCAGCGAGACCGCGTCGGCGCCGCCGGCCTTGGCGGCGCGCGCCGGGTGGAGGATGTTGGAGATGTTCGGGGTCAGCTTGACGATCACCGGCATCCGGGTCTTCGCCTTGCACCAGCGCGCCACCATCTCAACGTATTCGGGAACCTGGCCCACGGCGGAGCCCATACCCCGTTCGGACATGCCGTGGGGACAGCCAAAGTTGAGCTCGATTCCGTCCGCCTCGGTGTCCTCGACCAAGGGCAGGATCTTGGTCCAGGACTCCTCCTCGCAGGGGACCATGAGCGAAACCACCAGGGCTCGATCGGGCCAGTCGCGCTTGACCTGCTTGATCTCCTTAAGATTGATGTCCAGGGGCCGATCGGAAATCAGCTCCACGTTGTTGAACCCGATCATGGCCCGCGCGGTGTCGAGCAGGGCGCCGTAGCGCGGGCCGTTGACGTTGACCACTGGGGAGTCCTCGCCCAGGGTTTTCCACACCACCCCGCCCCAGCCGGCCTGGAAGGCGCGAACGACGTTGTACGCCTTATCGGTCGGCGGCGCGGACGCGAGCCAGAAGGGATTCGGCGATTTGATACCGGCAATGTCGCATCGGAGATCGGCCATCTGAAGTCCCCATGTCTTGACTTGTTCTGTCTTGTCGGTCCGCTTGGTCGTAGCGCGGGCTTACGAGCCCAGGAAAGCGTTGATCGCATCTCCCGCGATGCGCCCGTCGGCCACCGCGGCGACGGTCAGGTCCTGGCCGCCGTGCACGCAGTCGCCTCCGGCCCAAACGTCGTCCAGGGATGTCTTGCGATCCGGGTCGACCACGATGCGCCCCTTCTCCAGCTTCAGGGTATCGGCAGCGCCATCGAGCGCGGCGGGGGCGAGCTTTTGCCCGATCGCCTTGAAGACCGCGTCGGCGGCCAGGGTGAAGGTCTCGCCGGTTCCGGTCACGCGGCCTTGGGCGTCCAGCCTGGTGTCCTCGAACTCGACCTCCTTGACCCCATTGCCGTGCTCGATCAGGCGGATCGGTTTCGCCCAATGCTTGATCCTAACGCCGGTGGTCTGGGCGAATTGCTGCTCGTGCGCGGATGCGGGCATCTGCTCCGCGCCGCGCCGGTAGACGATGGTCACGTCTTCCGCCCCCAGGCGCTTGCTCTGGGAGGCGATATCGATTGCCGTCATGCCGCCACCGATCACGACGACGCGCCGCGCCACCGGGATCCGCGAGAGATCCTCGGCCTGGCGCAGGTTGGCGATGTACTCGACCGCATTGGCCACCCCCGACAGATCCTCCTTGTCGAGGCCCAGGGCGTTGATCCCGCCAAGGCCCATCCCCAGGAACACCGCGTCGAAATCCCGGCGCAGATCGGCCAGGGTGAAGTCGCGGCCAAGCGCCTTGCCGGTCTTCACCTGGATGCCGCCGATTTCCAGGATGTAGTCGACTTCCCGCTGGGCGATCCGGTCCACCACCTTGTAGGCGGCAAGACCGTATTCGTTGAGGCCACCAAGCTTGGGCCGCGCCTCGAACACCGTCGCCTCGTGCCCGGCGCGCGCCACGCGATGAGCGCAGGCGAGGCCCGCCGGGCCGCCGCCCACGATGGCCACGCGTTTGCCCGTAGCGCCTGCCCGCGCGAAGAGTTGAAGGCCACCGTCGAGCATCTCGTCGGTGGAATAGCGCTGTAGCTGGCCGATCGCCACGGGCTTGTGCTCTTGCAAATTACGCACGCAGGCCTGCTCGCACAGCACCTCGGTCGGGCACACCCGGGCGCACACGCCGCCCATGATGTTTTGTTCCAGGATGTCCTTCGCCGAGCCCTTGATGTTTCCCGTGGCTATCTTGCGAATGAAGCTGGGGATATCGATCGAGGTTGGGCAGGCTTCGATGCAGGGCGCGTCGTAGCAGAAATAGCAGCGGGCCGCTTCGACGAGCGCCTGCTTTTGCGTCAAGGGCAGATGAGAATCCCTGAAGTTTTCCGCGACCTGCTCCGGGGATAAACGACCAGCGGAGATATCCGGGCACTCTTTCATATGAAGCCTCCCGACCCTATCGGGGTTTCGCGGCGCGGGACCACTTGCTTGCCGCGCTTCATGACCCCCGGAGGTTTTGATTTGACCATGAGCATAAATTTTCCTGACCATTCGGTCAACAGATATCTGACCGCTTGGTTGGGAATTTTTCGCGGCCGGTCAAAAGCATGTCTGGATCACCGCCTGGCGGCGGCGGACTCCGCTACAGGTCGTTCGCCCGTTCGACGATGGCGTCCAGCAGGACCTGACATCCCGCCGCCAGGTCCCCTGGCGTGGCGTTCTCGATCTCGTTATGGCTGATCCCCCCTTCGCAGGGCACGAAGACCATGCTGGTGGGCGCCACCTGGGAGAGATAGACCGCGTCGTGCCCGGCCCCGCTGACGATATCCCGGTAGGGCAGCCCGGCGGCTTGCGCGCCCTTGCGCACCGCCTCGACGCATTTGGCGTCGAAGGCGACCGGCGGCGAATACCAGATCTGCTCGAACTTCAGTTCGAGGTTCAGCTCCTCGGCCACGCTTTCCGCGCATGACTTGAGGTCGGCATCCATCGCCGCGAGCTTTTCATCCTCGGGATGGCGCAGATCGACGGCGAAAAAGACCGTCCCCGGGATCACGTTGCGCGAATTGGGCGAGGCTTGAATCAGCCCCACGGTGGCGCACGCATTGGGCAGGTACTTGAGGCCGATCCGGTTGACCCCGGTGATGACGCGGGCGGCGCCCACCAGGGCGTCGCGGCGGGCCTCCATGGGGGTTGGGCCGGCGTGGGCCTCCTGACCGGTGAGCACCAGCTCGTACCAACGCTGGCCCTGGGCGCCGGTCACGACACCGATGGTCTTTTCCTCGATCTCCAGGATCGGGCCCTGCTCGATATGGGCCTCGAAAAAGGCGCCAACCTCGCGGCCGCACGCCTCGCTGCCCGCATAGCCGATACGCTCCAGCTCCTCGCCCATGGTCTTGCCGTCGAGATCGGCCCGGGAAAGGCCGTAGTCCAGGTCGAAGACGCCGGCGAACACGCCCGACGCCACCATGGCGGGCGGAAAGCGCGACCCCTCCTCGTTGGTCCAGACGCTGGCCTCGACCGGCGCCTCGGTCTCGAACCCGTGGTCGTTTAGGGTGCGGATAACCTCCAGACCCGCCAAGACGCCGTAGGCACCGTCGAACTTGCCGCCGGTTGGCTGGGAATCCAGATGACTGCCGGTCATCACCGGCGGCAGATCGTTATTGCGCCCGGGACGGCGGGCAAAGATGTTCCCCATCTTGTCGACCCGCACCGCGCAGCCCGCCTCCTCGCACCAAGCGACGAACAGATCGCGCGCCTGCTTGTCGAGATCCGTCAGGGCGAGGCGACAGACGCCGCCCTTCTCCGTGGCGCCGATCTTGGCCATCTCCATGAGGCTTTGCCAAAGGCGCTCACCGTCGATCTTGAGATTGTGCATCGCGTTCTCCCGTCACGCTTCCCTATGGTTCGATCGTCAAACTTCGGTGATCCTACGCTTTTCTTGACCATTTGGCCAGGAAATGTTTTCTGGCGCCTCAAGAGGGTGCCGGCGGTTGTCAGCACATTGTTGTCAGCGCACCCAAGAAAGATTATGTTGGGCCTGACCGCACAGTCAACTTTCCCTTGATCGAGCGGTCGGAAAATATGCTATGCCCGCGTGCGCGGACGCCCCTATGGAGAGAGGTGCCGAGTGGCCCAGACCCTACTTGCCGGAAACACCCGAGCCGTCGGAGAAATCCGCCGCGGCAACGAGCGCCGAATCCTGGCGGCGGCCGAGCGGGAATTCGCCGACCACGGTTTCAACGGAGCGACCACCGCGGCCATCGCCGAGCGCGCCGGCCTGCCCAAAGCCAACGTCCATTACTATTTTGGAACCAAGCTCAACCTCTATGTGGCGCTGATCGGCAACATCCTGGACAAATGGCTGGCGGCCTTCGACGAAATCTCGGTCGATGACGATCCGAAGCTGGCGCTATCGAAATTCATCCATGCCAAGGTGATGTATTCAAAGTCCCATCCCTTGGCATCTCGAATTTTCGCATCGGAGGTCATTCGCGGCGCGCCCGCGCTCAAGACGTTCCTGGAGACGGAACTACGCGAATGGGTCGAGGAGAAGGCGGCGGTCCTCGGAGCCTGGATGGACCAGGGCAAGATGGATCGGGTCGATCCGGTGCACCTCATTTTCATGATCTGGGCCGTGACCCAGCACTACGCGGATTTCGACGCGCAGATCAAAGCCGTCATGAGCAAGGAACGGTTGAGCGATGCGGACTTCGAAGCCGCCGCCGAGACGATCTCTCACGTCATCCTCAAGGGCTGCGGCATCGACCTTTGATTTCGGCGCCGTTTTCGATCCGACGCGCGACTCTCGTCGCGAGAAAGCTATGGCCGCGTGTGCCCATGGCGGGTAGCTTCGACGGACATCCGGGCCGGTGCGCCCGTTCCTTGGGTTTGACGTTCCATTGCTTTCCGGGCCTCGCTGCCCTGGGCAAGGCAACCGGCGCGGCTATCTTGACCGACCGATCAAAAAAAACTTGACCGCTTGATCAGATTGGCGTTGAATGAACATGGAACAAAAATCCATAAGTGGACAGGGGAGCGATAAACAATGTTTGCAAAGCGAGCCGTCAATGCGGTGATCTTCGGGGCAGGCGCGGCGCTGATTCTGGTCGCCGCGATCTTGATGCCGGTTACGGCGCAGGCGCAATCGATCAAGATCGCCGGCATATTCGAAACGCCAATCGAAGAACCCTGGGTCAAGCAGATCCACGATGCGCTGCTGCGCGCCAAGAAGGATCTCGGCGCCGAATATACCTGGTCCGAAAGCGTCAAGTCGGCGGATTTCGCGCGGGTCATGCGCGAGTATGCGGAGAATGGCTACCAACTGATCATGGGCGACGCCTTCGGTGCCGAGCGGATCGCCCGGCGCGTGGCCAAGGATTACCCGAATGTCGCCTTCGTCTTCGGCTCCGGGATCGGCCCGGCGGATCCGAATTTCGGCGTCTTCGACAATTGGATCCATGAGCCCGCCTATCTCTCCGGCATGATCGCCGGCAAGATGACCAAGAGCAACACGATCGGCGTGGTCGGCGGCATCGCCATCCCCGAGATCAACAGGCTGTCCAACGCCTTTTGCGCCGGCGCCAAGGAGGTCAACAAGAACGTCCGTTGCAAATTCTCCTTCATCGGCTCGTTCTTCGATCCGCCGAAAGCGAAAGAAGCCGCCATCGCCCAGATCGAAGCCGGCGTGGACGTTATCTACGCAGAGCGCTTCGGCGTGATCGAGGCCGCCAAGGACAAGGGCATTCTGGCCATCTCGAACATGTCGGATCAGGCCGCGCTTGGCCCGAACACGGTCATCACCGGGCCGATTTGGGACATGTGGCCAACGGTCAAGCACGTGGTGGCGACGGTCAAGGCGGGGGTCTTCACCGCCCAGGACTTCGGCAATTTCTCGTTCATGGCCAAGGGCGGGGCGTATCTCGCGCCGTATCATGCCTTCGAGACCAAGCTGCCGGCCGAGGTCAAGGCCATGGTCGCCGCGCGCACCAAGGAGTTCCTCGACGGCACCTTCAGGGTGAACGTCGACGAAAGCACGCCGCGCTCTGATTAGAGCTGTCCTTCGCCCGGGGTGAGCGTTTCGCCCCGGGCCCCTTCCCGGGCCTTATCCCAGGCCCTTGACGGGCGGTTCTGCCATGACCGAGAGCACTCCCTTGCTCGCCATGCGCGGCATATGCAAGAGCTTTGGCGCCGTGCGGGCCAACCACGATGTAGATCTTACGTTGCATCGAGGAAACGTCCTCGGTTTGCTCGGCGAGAACGGGGCCGGCAAAACGACTTTGATGAACGTCCTCTTTGGCGCCTATTCGGCCGATGTGGGGACCATCGAGATCGAGGGCAAGCCGGCCACCATCCACAATTCTGCCGACGCCATCGCCTTCGGCGTGGGCATGGTGCATCAGCATTTCCACCTGGTGCCCCGTCACAGCGTGATCGAGAACGTCATGGTCGGGCAGAAAGGCCGCCACGGCCTGCTCGACCGTGCCGCGGCCACGGCCCGGCTGGCCGAGATCGGCCGTGAATACGGTCTCGAACTCGACCCGAATATCCTGGTCGACGATCTGACCATCGGCGAGCAACAGCGCCTGGAGATCATCAAGGCGCTTTTCCGGGGCGCGCGCATTCTGATTCTCGATGAACCGACGGCCGTGCTCACGCCCCAGGAAACCGAGGGTTTGTTCCGCGCGGTGCGCGCCCTGGCCGAGAAGAACATGGGCGTGATCTTCATCAGCCACAAACTCCACGAGGTGCGCGAGATCACCAACCGGGTGATGATCATGCGCCATGGCGTGGTCAGCGCCACCCTGGACAACTCCCCCGATCTCACCAACCGCCAGCTTGGCGAGCTGATGTGCGGACACGAACTGACGCCGCCCCTCAAGCCGCCGAGCGAGCGCGGGCGGGTGCTTCTGCGCCTGGAATCGATCCGCGCCGGCGGCACCGAGGATCGGCCGGTTCTCAAGGATATCTCGCTCGATGTCCACGCCGGAGAAATCGTCGGCGTCGCGGGCGTTTCGGGCAACGGTCAGCGCGAGCTCGCCGATGTTATCTCCGGGGTTTTGCGGTTGCATGGGGGCCGCATCGAAGTCGATGGCCACCCCATCGACCGGCTCAGCGTGCGCGAGGTCACGCGCAGGGGCATCGGTCGCGTCCCGGAGGATCGGATGGGCATCGGGCTGGTGACCACGCTTCCGCTCAGCGACTCCATGATCCTGCCACGGGTCGGCGGCGCGCCGTTCAGCCGCTTTGGCATCCTGAACCGCGCCGCGATCCGCAAGTTCGTGGCCGATCAGATCGAACGCTTTTCGATCAAGACCGCCGGCGTGGATGTGCGCACCGGCACCCTTTCCGGCGGCAACCTGCAAAAGGTCCTGCTCGCGCGCGAGCTGGCATGGGATCCCCTGGTGCTGCTGGCCGCCCAGCCGACCCGCGGTATCGACGTGGGCGCGACCGAGTTCGTGCACCGCCAGTTTCTCGATCTGCGCGCCCGTGGCCACGGGCTGCTGGTGATCAGCGAGGACCTGGAGGAGTTGTTCACCCTGTCCGACCGCATCGCGGTCATCTACGAAGGCCAGATCATGGCGGTGCTGCCGATCGCCGAGGCGACGGTTCGCGGGGTCGGCCTGCTCATGGCCGGCGACCGGGAGGCGGCATGATCCGGCTTCGCCTCGAACAACGCGAAAAGAGTTCGCCCTGGCTCAACATGGTTCTGCCGCTGGCCGCCGTCGCGGCGACCCTGGTGCTCTGCGGCGGCCTGATCGCACTTGCCGGCGCCAACGTCCTCGACGCGTATGCAACCCTTTTCATGAGCGCCCTGGACAGCAAATTCAATCTCGTCGAGACGGCGGTGAAGGCCGCGCCCCTAGTGCTCACCGGCTTGGCGGTGGCGATCGCCTTCCGGGCCAAATTCTGGAACATCGGCGCCGAGGGCCAGTTCCTGTTCGGCGCCATGGCTGCGGTCTTTATCGGCACCCAGGAGAGCCTGCCGGCCTGGTCCCTGGTGCCATTGATGATCGTCGGCGGCATGATCGCGGGCGGCCTGTGGGCGGCGATCCCGGCCCTCCTCAAGACCCGCTACAAGGTCGATGACGTGGTCACGACCCTGCTGCTCAACTTCATCGTGTTCTACGGGATGATGGCGCTCCTCGATGGTCCGTGGAAGGACCCCTTGAGCGGCTATCCGGATTCGCCCGACATTCGCCCGGACGCCGAGTTCCCTATTCTGCTCCAGGCCACTCGGCTGCACCTCGGAGTTCTCCTGGCGGCGCTGGCGGCGCTGGCGGTCTGGGGGCTGATGCGCTTCACCACGCTCGGCTTTGTCATACGGGTGGTCGGTGAAAACGCCCGCGCCGCGGCCTACGCCGGCCACGACGTCACCAAGGTGGTGATTCTGACGGCGTTGATCTCGGGCGGCCTGGCTGGGCTGGCCGGGGTCGGCGAGGCCGCCGGCCTCCACTTCCAGGTCATGGCGGGGATATCCACGGGCTATGGCTATACGGGCATCGTGATCGCCATGCTGGCGCGACTCAACCCCCTCGGCGTGGTCCCGGCGGCGCTGTTTTTTTCCGTCATCATCACCGGCGCGGAGGCCATGTCGCGCAGCACCGGGGTGCCCGTATTCCTGTCCGACGTGATCCAGGGCACGGCGCTCATGACCATGCTGATCGCGCTGCTTTTCACCAACTACCGGATTCGCGTGGGCCTGCCCGGCCATGGATGAGATCCTCGCCCAGATTTTCCAGGTCGGCTTCTTCGCCGCCATGCTGCGCATCGCCACGCCGCTTCTTTTCGCCACCATCGGCGAGCTCTTCACCGAGCGCGCCGGGGTTCTCAACCTGGGCATCGAGGGGATCATGCTGCTCTCGGCGATGACCGGGTTCACCGCCGCCTACTTCACCGGCAGCCTGTGGCTCGGAATCGGCGCGGCGCTCCTGACCGGGGCGATCGCGGGCGCGACAATGGGCCTTCTCACCGTGACATTCGGGCTCAGCCAGCACGTCACCGGCATCGGCATGACCCTGCTGTGCTCGGGCCTCGCGTTCTTCTTCTACCGCATGATCTTCAGGCAGCCGGGCAGCCCGCCCAACATCGAACCTTTCGCGACCGTGCCCGTGCCCGTGCTGTCCGACATTCCCTTCATCGGGCCGGTGCTGTTCAATCAGTTCGCCCTTGTCTACCTGGCTCTGATCCTGGTCCCGGTGGCGGCGTTCGTGCTCTACAAGACGCCCTGGGGGCTGCACCTTCGCACCGTCGGCGAATCGCCCCATGCGGCCGATTCCGCGGGGGTCAGCGTCGCCGCCGCGCGCTACCAGGCTTTGATACTCTCGGGCATGCTGATGTCCGTGGGTGGCGCCTTTCTGTCAATGGCGCAATTCAACGCCTTCACCTTCGGCGTGATCTCGGGCCGGGGCTGGGTGTGCATCGCGCTGGTTGTCTTTGGCCAATGGAGCCCCTGGCGCTCGGCCGCCGCGGCCCTGCTCTTCGCCTTCATCGACGCGCTGCAACTCAGGCTTCAGGCCAGCGGCGTGATCGACGTGCCCTATCAATTCTTCTTGATGATGCCCTTCGTACTCACCATCGTGGCCATGGCGCTGGTGTCGCGCAACGCCCGCGTGCCCGCCGCCCTGCTGGTGCCGTTCCGCAAGGAGGAGCGTTAGTGCTCGACCTGATCATCCGCGGCGCCAATCTGCCCGACGGGAGAACGGGCATCGACATCGCCGTCAAGGACGGGCGCATCGCCGAGTTGGCCCCCGCGATCGAGGCCGAGGCCGCGCGGGAGATCGACGCCACCGGGCGCCTCGTGGCACCGCCCTTCGTCGATGCACACTTCCACATGGATTCGACCCTGTCTTATGGCCTGCCACGGGTCAACCAATCGGGCACCCTGCTCGAGGGGATCGCGCTCTGGGGCGAGCTCAAGCCCGACCTGACCCAGGAGGCGGTCGCCGCCCGCGCGCTGGCCTATTGCGACTGGGCCGTGGGCCAGGGCCTGCTCGCCATACGCAGCCACGTGGATATCTGCGACCACCGCCTGCTGGCGGTGGAGGCCCTGCTCGCGGTCAAGGAGCAGGTCGGCCCTTACCTGGACCTTCAGCTCGTGGCGTTCCCGCAGGATGGCTATCTGCGCTCACCCGGGGCCGTCGACAACCTGAAGCGCGCCCTGGACAAGGGTGTGGACGTGGTGGGCGGGATTCCCCATTTCGAGCGCACCATGGCCGAGGGCGCGACCGCCATCCGGTCGCTCTGCGAGATCGCCGCCGAGCGGGGCCTCATGGTGGACATGCACTGCGACGAATCCGACGATCCCCTGTCCCGCCACGTGGAAACCCTGGCCGCGGAGACCCGGCGCCTCGGCCTGCAAGGCCAGGTCACCGGCTCGCATCTGACCTCGATGCATTCCATGGACAACTACTACGTCAGCAAGCTGATCCCGCTGATGGCGGAGGCGGAGCTTAGGGTGGTGGCCAACCCGCTGATCAACATCGTGCTCCAGGGGCGGCACGACACCTATCCCAAACGCCGTGGCATGACCCGGGTGCCCGAGCTCATGGCGGCCGGCCTCACTGTGGCCTTCGGACAGGACTGCGTCATGGACCCCTGGTATCCCCTGGGGGCCGCCGACATGCTGGACGCCGCCTATATGGGTCTGCACGTGGCCATGATGACCGGCCGCGAGGCCATGGGGGCCTGCTTCGCGGCGGTCACCGAGAACCCGGCCCGAATCCTGAAGTTGGACGGCTACGGCCTCGAGCCCGGGTGTCACGCGGATCTCATGGTCCTGCAAGCCGCCGACCCGGTGGAAGCGATTCGCCTGCGCGCGGCCCGGCTTTATGTCCTGCGCCGCGGCCGGATCATCGCCGAAACGGCCCCGAGGGCGGCCAAGCTCAACCTGCCCGGCCGGCCAAGGACGGTCGACTACGCGCGGCCATGAGAGGCGCCGGTCACGACTTCGGAGACAACCGTGCTCCCGGCCGTGCTCCCGGAGGCGGACAAGGGTTCGAGAGTGCTTGACCGAAGGACCGGGATTTGACAACCGAGTCTCGCTAATGGGGACCTCATTTCATGAGGCGGCGATTGATGAGGTCCCTGTCGCCTTGGCGTCCATACGCAACGATGCGTTCCACTCCTCGATACATCGCGGCATCGCGATGCGGTCATAGGCCGCTTTTTTTCCGGCTCTTGATTTGAGTCAATGCCGCCTTGCGACGTAGCGGTTAGAAAATAATCAGTCGGGCGGTCGAGATTGCATCACGCGCCGACGTAATTATCCTTGGTTTCCCGAATGGCATCGGCACGGCGGCGTCGGTGTCCGCTCCGTCGATCCCTCCCGAGTCGGAGGCTTGCGCTGGTTACGGTTGCCTTCGCCTGGAGACGAGCGATGAGCCCGCCCGAGAACGAATCCGGTCGATCCAATTAATTTACGATCGAAGCCGGCAAAATTCCCGTTTGGCCAAGCCTTCCCTGGCCGGTCAACGTCCGTGGCACGATTCCGATGATCGCCACGATCGACCGAGGATGGGGTATGCGCGGGCGCTCTCGACAAGGAATGATGGGCGCCAGAATACCGGCGCCGACGGTGGCGAGGAAGAAAGATGGCGAAATTTGCCACTTGTTGGATCATATTTGGGGAACCGCGATCGGAAGCATCGCGCATGGCGGAAGCGGATGTAATCGGATCGGGGCCAGAGCCGGCTTCTCGATTTCCGTAAAGCATGGAGATACACGCATTGAATCGAACCACGCCAGCGGAGCCGCATACCGCGGCGCTTGACCAGATCGAGACAGACCCGACAACGGGCCTCGGCGAAGCGGAGGCTTCGCGTCGCTTGGCGGCGTATGGCCCGAATGCCATCGAAGAAAAACATACTCGCCCATATGTGAAGTTCCTGTTGTTCTTCTGGGGTCCCATCCCCTGGATGATCGAAATCGCCGCGGTGCTTTCGGCCGTCGTCCGGCACTGGGAGGATTTCGCGATCATCCTGATTATGCTTCTGATCAACGCGGGAGTCGGCTTCTGGGAGGAATTCAAGGCCGACAACGCGATTGCCGCGCTGAAGAAGACCTTGGCGCTGAAGGCGAGGGTCTTACGCGACGGCGCCTGGCGCAGCATCCCGGCGCAAGAGCTGGTTCCAGGCGATATCGTCCTGTTGCGCCTCGGCAATATCATTCCCGCGGATGTCAAGCTGGCCGAGGGCGAGTATCTGAGTGTCGACCAGTCGGCCCTCACGGGGGAATCTCTTCCGGTCGACAAATCGGTGGGCGACACGGCCTATTCCAGCTCCGTCGCGAAGATGGGCGAGATGAAGGCGGTGGTGACGGCGACCGGCGCGCAAACCTATTTCGGCCGTACAGCCAAGCTGGTGGAAAGCGCGGGGACGACGTCGCACTTCCAGCGGGCCGTGCTCAGGATCGGGCACTTTCTCATTCTGACCACCCTGGGGCTGGTTGCCCTGATCCTGGTGGTGGCGCTGTTCCGCCACGATCCACTGGTGGAGACCATCCTCTTTGCCCTGATCCTGACCGTGGCGGCGATTCCCGTCGCGCTGCCGGCTGTTCTCTCGGTCACCATGGCCGTCGGTGCCGTCAAGCTGGCGCGCATGAAGGCGATCGTCTCGCGATTGGTGTCGATCGAGGAAATGGCCGGCATGGACGTGCTGTGCTCGGACAAGACCGGGACGCTGACCAAGAACCAACTCGTCGTCGGCGACCCGGAACTCGTGGCGGCCAAGGACGCGGGCGAGCTGGTCCTGTGCGCCGCATTGGCATCGAGGGCCGAAGCCGAGGACGACGCGATCGACGCGGCTGTGTTCGGCGCCCTCGGCGACAGGACCAAGCTGGACGGCTACAAAACGACCCGGTTCGAGCCTTTCGATCCCGTCCGCAAGCGCGCCGAAGCGGAGATCGAGTTCGACGGCAAGGGGTTTCGCGTCGCCAAGGGGGCGCCGCAGGTGATCCTCGACCTCGCCTCGCCCGACGCCATCACGCGGCGTGGCGTGGAAAGCAAGGTCACGGCGCTCGCCGAGAAGGGTTACCGCACGCTCGGCGTCGCGCGGCGAGAAAAGGGTGGAGAGTGGCGGTTCCTGGGGCTTCTGCCACTTTTCGATCCACCGCGCGACGATTCCGTCGAGACCATCGAACGGGCCAAGGCCATGGGTCTCGACGTCAGGATGGTGACCGGCGACAACACGGCCATCGCGCGCGAGATCGCGCGCAAGCTTCATATCGGGACGAACATCGTTCCCGCCGGAGAAATCTTCGACACCGACGGGGGCCACCACGACGGCGACCGTATCGAGCAGGCGGAGGGCTTCGCCGAGGTCTTCCCCGAGCATAAGTACAAGATCGTCCGGGAGTTGCAGTCCCGCGGCCATATCGTGGGCATGACCGGCGACGGGGTCAACGACGCGCCGGCGCTGAAACAGGCGGACATGGGCATCGCCGTCAGCGGGGCCACCGACGCCGCGCGCGCGGCCGCGGCCCTGGTCCTGACCGAATCCGGTCTCTCCGTGATCACCCGGGCCATGGAAGAGGCGCGGCGGATCTTCGAACGGATGAACAGCTACGCGGTCTTTCGGATCGCCGAGACGATCCGCGTGCTGTTGTTCATGACCCTTTCGATTCTGGTGTTCAATTTCTACCCCGTAACCGCGGGAATGATCGTGCTGCTGGCGATCCTCAACGACTTCCCGATCATGATGATCGCCTACGACAACGCCCCGGTCGCCGAGCGCCCGGTGCGCTGGGACATGCATCGCGTGCTCACCCTGAGCATCGTTCTGGGTGTCGTCGGTGTGATAGAAACTTTTCTGCTGTTCTGGATTGTGGATGACTATTTTGGAATCCCCAGAGACGTCATCCAGACGATAATCTTCCTCAAGCTTCTCGTTGCCGGACATTTGACGCTTTACGTGGCGCGGAACGAAGGATGGTTCTGGGATCGTCCTTGGCCGAGCTGGAAGCTCATAGTTACGACCGAAACAACCCAGGTCATCGGCACCCTGGCCGTCGTATACGGTTGGTCGGTTACGCCCATCGGATGGGAATACGCGCTGGCGATCTGGGCCTATGCACTGCTTTGGCTCCCGATCGAGAACGCCGCGAAGGTCTACGTCTATCGCATGTTCCACCACCGGGTCCGCCGCGACGCTCGCCACCTGGGGCGGATCCAGGCCTGGCTGAACCCGCACGGAGGAGTTGGCCGGTGAGAGATCGGGTATACCGCGGTGCAATCGCGGGGTAAGTCGCTTCGATTCTGGAAGAATTTTGATTCTAAGAAAAAATATATTGCGGCGCAGCATGGTCGCGCCTACATAAAACACCGAGGCCAACCGCTTACGCGAACTTGCCACGTCGGGTGAATATGTTACGTCGGATTCCGAACCCGCTCGCCAAGAGAGCGCCCTGCCTGGTGGGCCGGAGAGGCCATTTTGGGTCTCTACGAGGAGAACAGCAATGAGCGAATTACCCGCGCCAAAAAGCCACGTTGATCCCATAGATCGCTTCCTTCACGCTAATGAAAGCCGCCTGACGGCGGGGATTTCGCCCTCGGCCGCGATGCTGGCCTATCTCGATTGGGCCGTGCATCTCGCGAACTCGCCGGGCAAGCAGGCGGAGCTCGTTCGGAAGGCTTGGCGCAAGAGCGTAAAATTCGACTCCCACGCCAGCCGCTTGTTTTCGGGCAAGGAGGAAGGCTGCTGCATCGAGCCGTTGCCGCAGGACCATCGCTTTCGGGCACCGGATTGGGGGCAATTGCCTTATTCCCTCTGGTATCAGGCTTTTCTGCTGCTTCAGCAATGGTGGCACAACGCGACCACCGGCGTGGAGGGCGTGTCGGATCACCACCGGGACGTGGTTGCCTTCTCGGCGCGCCAGGTTCTCGACGTTTTCTCGCCCTCGAACTTTCCGATGACCAACCCCGAGGTGCTCAAGGCCACCATGCAAAATGGTGGGATGAACCTGGTGCGTGGATTCCAGAACTTCCTGGAGGACTGGGAGCGAGCCGTGCTCCAAAAGCCGCCGGTGGGCACCGAAAAGTTCCGGGTCGGCAAGGAGGTCGCGGTCACGCCGGGCAAGGTGGTCTACCGCAACCGCTTGATCGAACTGATCCAATACACGCCGACGACCAAGACGGTTTATCCCGAGCCGATCCTGATCGTGCCCGCCTGGATCATGAAGTACTACATCCTGGATCTATCGCCTAACAACTCCATGGTCAAATACCTGGTCGACCAAGGTCACACGGTCTTCATGATCTCGTGGAAGAACCCGACCGAGGAAGATCGCAACCTCGGCATGGATGACTACGTCGAGCGCGGCATCATGCGGGCGCTGGAGGCCGTGCGGGCGATCATGCCGAACCAGCCCATCCATTCGGTTGGTTATTGCATCGGCGGCACCCTGCTTTCGATCGCGGCGGCGGCGCTGAGCCGGGACAGCAAGGCCTGGCTCAAATCGATGACGCTCTTCGCCGCGCAGACGGACTTCACCGAGGCCGGCGAGCTGATGCTGTTCACCGACCAGAGCCAGGTTGCCTATCTGGAAGACCTGATGTGGGACCAGGGTTACCTCGACACCAAGCAGATGGCGGGCGCCTTCCAGATATTGCGGTCCAACGATCTGATCTGGTCGCGAATGGTCCACGACTACCTGATGGGCGAGCGCCGGCCCATGATCGACCTCATGGCCTGGAACGCGGACGCGACCCGCATGCCGTACCGGATGCACTCGGAGTATCTGCGCAAGCTGTTTTTGAACAACGACCTGGCCGCGGGGCGATACTACGTTGGGGACAAGCCCGTCGCGCTGACCGACATCCACGCGCCGATCTTCGCGGTGGGCGCGGAGAAGGATCATGTCGCGCCGTGGAAGTCCGTCTACAAGATCAAGCTCTTGTCCGACACGGACGTGACCTTTCTCCTGACCAGCGGCGGACATAACGCCGGCATCATCAGCGAGCCGGGCCATCCGCGCAGGCATCACCGAGTCTCGACCAAACGCGAGGGCCAGCCCTACATGGCGCCCGAGGAGTGGTTCGCGTCGACCAAGGTGCGCGACGGCTCGTGGTGGCCCACCTGGCAGGCCTGGTTGGCCAAGCGCTCGGGCGATCGGGTCAAGCCCCCCGCCATGGGCAAGGCCAAGGCCGGCTTCGCGCCGCTATGCGATGCCCCGGGCACCTACGTGCTCGAGGAGTAGGCGCCGGAGGCAGGTAGGAATCGACGGCATCGATCATCGTGAAATTTGCCACTAATTGGATTTCAGCCATGAACCTCGGCACCGACTGCATCGAGAACCGAACCTTCGATGAAATCAAGATCGGCGATTCCGCCTGCCTGACCCGAAAACTGATCCAGCGCGATATCGAGCTGTTCGCGGTCATGTCGGGCGACGTTAACCCAGCCCACGTGGATCCCGAGTTCGCGAAGAGCGACATGTTCCACAAGGTCATCGCCCACGGCATGTGGGGCGGCGCCCTTATCTCCACGGTGCTCGGCACCGAGCTGCCGGGCCCGGGCACCATCTATCTCGACCAGAGCCTGCGTTTCTTGGGCCCGATCAGACTGGGCGATACGGTGACCGTCACGGTCACGGCGCGCGAAAAGGACGAGAAGCGCCACCGCATCACGTTCGACTGCAAATGCGCGAATCAGGATGGCAAGGTCGTGATCGATGGCAGCGCCCTCGTGATCGCCCCGACCGAAAAGGTCAAGCGGCCGCGGGTCACGCTTCCGGAGGTCAGGATCGAAGAGCACGGCGCGAAGTTCCGCCACATGATCGCGATGGCCGAGGCCCTGGAGCCCATCGTCACCGCCGTCGTCCACCCGGTCGACGCGAACTCGCTCGGCGGCGCCGTGGCGGCGGCGCGGGCAAATCTCATCACGCCCGTTCTGATCGGCCCCGAGCACAAGATTCGCGCGGCCGCGGAGGAGGCCGGCCTCGATCTTTCGCCCTATCGCCTGGTGCCGACCGCGCATTCCGACGCGGCGGCCGCGAAGGCGGTCGCCATGGCGCAAAAAGGCGAGGTGCGCGCGTTGATGAAGGGCAGCCTGCACACCGACGAGTTCATGCACCCCATTATCCGAAGCGAAAACGGTCTGCGCACCGAACGCCGCCTGAGCCATGTCTTCCTGCTCGACGTCCCAACCTTCGACCGCCCGCTCTTCGTCACCGACGGCGCCATCAACATCGCTCCGAATCTGGGGGACAAGCGGGATATCGTCCAGAACGCCATCGACATGGCTCACGCACTGGATTTTGCTTCGCCCAAGGTCGCGATCCTGTCCGCGGTCGAGGTGGTAACCCCGAAAATTCCCTCGACCGTGGATGCCGCCGCCATCTGCAAGATGGCCGACCGAAAG
>Ga0114931_10001006_pt1 | contig 35595 bp, 37 predicted proteins | sample 2SBtaG_FD_89579 | JGI IMG/M metagenome (GOLD analysis project Ga0114931, IMG submission 89579) | Deep subsurface microbial communities from Kolumbo volcano to uncover new lineages of life (NeLLi) - 2SBTROV14_V59a metaG | ecosystem: Environmental > Aquatic > Marine > Volcanic | place: Kolumbo... | reverse complement strand
CGCCGAGCAGCGGGCGGCGCTCGACCGACTCGACGGACGACGCTTCCCCCATCCCTGGATGCTCGACGACGCGCTCGCCAAGCTGAGCGATTCCTGGAAGCCGCGTCCCGACGACAAGGTCAACCGCCTGTACAACCGCGCGCTCCGCGAGAAGCTGCGGGTGCTCCACGAGCGGTTCCGGGTCGAGGAATGACATCCGACGGGTCCCGGTTCCGGCCTGGCCGCGCGATTGCGCCAGGACATGATGCGTTTAAGTCGGCGCGTCTAATTTCCTTGGCCCGCTCACCCGCCCGGCCACCCACGGGATCATGGGACAGGGGGACGAGCGGGGGAGCGGGCCGGTGCCGATTTAATGCAAATACATCATGCGCTATGATGCCGCCGGTTTCTCGACCGGACGGAGCAACATGACGCGCATCGTCACCGCGAGCGTGGTGATCATCGGCAACGAGATTCTCTCGGGGCGAACGCAGGACGGCAATCTCGCCTATCTCGCCCGGGGGCTGAACGAGCTCGGCGTTCGCCTGGTCGAGGCGCGCGTGGTGGCCGACGACGACGCGGCGATCGCCGAGGCGGTGAACGCGCTGCGCGCGCGCCGCGATTACGTCTTCACCACCGGCGGGATCGGCCCCACCCACGACGACATCACCGCGCGCGCCATCGCCAAGGCGTTCGGCGTGCCCTGCCGGCGCAATCCGGACGCGGTCGCGATCCTCGAGCGCTTCTACGCCGACGGCGAGCACCCGCTCAACGAGGCGCGCCTCTCGATGGCCGACATGCCCGAGGGCGCCGAGCTGGTCGACAACCCGGTCTCGGGCGCGCCGGGCTTTCGCATGGAGAACGTCTTCGTCTTCGCGGGCGTGCCCAGGATCATGCAGGCCATGTTCGAGGGCATGAAGCACCGCCTCGTCGGCGGCGCGCCGGTCCGCAGCCGCTCGGTCGCGGTCGATCTGCCCGAGGGCACCATCGCCGAGACCCTGGCCCGCGTCGAGGCCGCGCACCCGGGCGTCGAGATCGGCAGCTATCCCTATTACCGGAGCCGCGGCTTCGGCGTGAAGCTGGTCCTGCGCTCGGTCGAGGAGGATCGCCTCGCCACGGCGACCGAGGCGCTGATCGAGGCGCTGCGCGTGCTCGGCGGCAAGCCGGTCGAGGAGACCGTCGAGACCGGGTGAGACCTCGTTCGGCGAGAGGTCCGCATGGTAGAGCCCGTCGAACCATGAGGACCGGGGGGCGACGCACGCCGCGGGCGTCGCCCTTCGACAGGCCCGGGACGAGGGTGAAAATCGCCGGCGGGCCGATCGCCGGCCCGCCGGGATCGATTCAGCCGTCGTCGCCGAAGCGGATGCCCTGGGCGAGCGGCAATTCGTTTGAGTAGTTGATCGTGTTGGTCGCCCGGCGCATGTAGCTTTTCCAGGCGTCCGAGCCCGATTCGCGGCCGCCGCCGGTGTCCTTCTCGCCGCCGAAGGCACCGCCGATCTCGGCGCCGCTCGGGCCGATGTTGACGTTGGCGATGCCGCAATCGCTGCCTTCCGCCGAGAGGAACCGCTCGGCCTCGCGCAGATCGGTGGTGAAAATGCAGGACGATAACCCCTGGGGCACGTCGTTGTGGATCGCGATCGCCTCGTCGAGGTCGCGGTAGCGCAGCGCATAGAGGATCGGCGCGAAGGTCTCCTCGCGCATGGTATCGGTTTGGCCCGGCATCTCGACGATCGCGGGGGCGACGTAATAGGCATCGGGGTAGCGCTCGGCGAGCACGCGGCCGCCGCCGTGGACCGTGCCGCCCTCGCCGGCGACCGCTTCGAGCGCCGCTTGCATGTCGGCGAAGGCCCGCTCGTGGATCAGCGGCCCGATCAGGCTGTCGGGGGCGAGCGGATCGCCCACGGTGATCGAGTCGTAAGCCTTCTTGAGACGGGGTAGAAGCGCGTCATGGATATCCTCGTGAACGATCAGGCGGCGCAGCGTGGTGCAGCGCTGGCCCGCGGTGCCGACGGCGCTGAACAGGATCGCGCGGACCGCGAGGTCGAGATCGGCCGAGGGCGTGACGATCATCGCGTTGTTGCCGCCGAGCTCGAGCAGCGAGCGGCCGAGGCGCCGGGCGACGCGCTCGCCCACCGCGCGGCCCATGCGGCAGCTCCCCGTGGCGCTCACCAGCGGCACGCGTGGATCGTCGACCAGCCGCTCGCCCACCTCGCGCGCGCCGACCACCACCTGGCAAAGGCCCTCGGGCGCCTGGTCGCCGAAGCGCGCGAGGGCACGGGCGAACAGGCGCTCGCAGGCGAGCGCCGACAGCGGCGTGAGTTCGGACGGCTTCCAGATCACCGGGTCGCCACAAACGATGGCGAGCGCGAAGTTCCACGCCCAGGGCGCGACCGGGAAGTTGAACGCCGTGATCACCGCCACCGGACCGAGCGGGTGCCAGGTCTCCATCATCTTGTGACGCGGTCGCTCGGAGGCGATCGTGAGCCCGTAGAGCTGACGCGAGAGCCCGACCGCGAAGTCGCAGATGTCGATCATCTCCTGGACCTCGCCCTTGCCCTCCTCGAGGATCTTGCCGCATTCGATGGTCACTAGCCGGCCGAGATCATCCTTGTGGGCGCGCAGCTCCTCGGCGAACAGGCGGATCAACTCGCCCCGGCGCGGCGCGGGCGTCATGCGCCAGACGCGGAAGGCGTCGCGCGCACGGCCGATCGCCGCGTCGACGTCGGCGGCGGAATGGACCGCGACCCGGGCGATCTCGCCGCCGTCGATGGGCGAGCGCAGGGCGAGCGATCCACCCCGCAAGGTATTCTTTTCGAGGCCGAGCGATGCGCAAGGGCTGTCGATGTCAACCATGGCGTGTTTCTCCGTATCCGGGGAAGCGGGGCGCGGGCGCGCGCGCCTCAACCGCCGCGCAAGGGGGGCAGGACGGCGAGGTCGTCGCCCTCGGCGAGCGGTCGGGTCGCGCGCTCGGCGCGCGGCAGCGAGGCGCCGTTGAGGGTCACGAGATAAGGCTGGTCGAGCGGGAAGCCGAGCCGCGCCATCACGTCCGCCGCGGTGGCGCCATCGGGCACATCGAGGCGCGCGCGCTCGCCCTCGGCCTCCGCCGGCAGGAAGCGGGTGAGCGTGCTCGTCGTGCGCAGCGTGATCTTCATCGCTCGCGCGCCCCCGTCAGCCGACCGCCGTCTCGCGCCACTGGGTGCGTTCGAGATAGGCGTCCATCACCAGGTGCGGGTCCCGCATCAGAACGTCCTTCCACGGTCCCAGATGAAGCCTGGTCTGAACCAGGCCGCGAATGACGCCGACATGCTGGGTGAGGCCGAGCGCGAGCGCGCCGACCACCACGTCGCCGTCGAAGTTGAGGCGCAGATACTTGAAGCCCGCGCGGTCGACGGCGCGCGCCGTCTCGCCGCCCTCGACGCCGTCCCAGAGGCCGAAGGAACTCGAAATCAGCCCGAGGGTGTTGAGCACGTTCATCGCCAGGCTGCCGCGATAGCGCGTCTTGCGCCCGGCCATGTTGAGCGCCGCGATGCGGCCGTGCTCGCTCGCGGTCGGCTGGATCGCGTGCACCGCGCGCCCGCCGGTCGAGAAGTCGGGTCCCTGGGCGACGTCGCCCGCGGCAAAGATGCCGGGAACCCCGGTCTCCAGGTAATGGTCGACCAGGATGCCCGCGTCGGTCTCGATGCCGCTGCCGTCGAGGAAGCCGAGGTTCGGCGCGACGCCCGTGGCGCAGACCACGAGGTCGGCCTCGAGCGACTCGCCGCCGTCGAGGGCGAGGGCCAGCGCGTCACCCTTTTTCTCGATCGCCGTCACGCGGGTCGAGGTCAGCACGCGCACGCCCTTGTCCTCGCACCAGCGCTCGATCATCTCGCCGCCGGTCTCGTCCATCATGCGCGGCACCATGCGGTCGGCCATCTCGACCACGGTGAGCGCGACGTTGCGACGCGCGAGCGCCTCGAGCACGATGCAGCCGATGAAGCCCGCGCCCATCAGCACGACCCGCGCGCCCTCGCGCGTGCCGGCGGCGACGGCGCGGGCGTCGGCGAGCGTCCAGCAGCTTTCGATGCCGGGAAGGTCCATGCCCGGGATCGGCGGACGCACCGGGCGCGAGCCGGTGGCGATGAGCAGCCGGTCGAAGGGCAGGCTCTCGCCGTCCTCGAGGGCGACGGTCCGGCCCTTGACGTCGATCGCCGCCGCGCGTCCCTCGATGCGCCGGATCGAGAGCGCCTCGTAGTGGTCCGCGCCGTGGCGGAGATGGGTGCCCGTCTCGTCGATGTTGCCGGCGAGCAGATAGGGAAGCGCCATGCGCGAGTACGGCGGCTCGCGCTCGTCGCCGACCAGGGCGATCGCGCCCTCGGGATCGACCCGGCGGAGCGTTTCGGCGGCGATGACGCCGGCCGGACCGGCGCCGAGAATGAGATAATTCATCGGTCAAGCTCTCCACGACTTCGCGCGCGCCGCCCGCCCGCCGCTGGGCGGGCCGAAGGGGCCGTTTCCGCCCTGGCGGGCGCGCGACGGGCCGGCGCCGGCGCCGTCCCGTCGGTCAACCAGACTATAGCCCGAGGCGGGCGAGCGTTTGGTTGGTCGGCACGCCGTCCGGCGTCCAACCGCGCTCGCGGTAGTATTCGGGCAGCATCTTGTCGAGCTCGCTGACCTTGCCCTTGGCGGTGCCCGAGGGCGCCGGGTCCTTGAGCATGCGCGGCGGCAGGGTGTCGTCCTTGGCGGTCAGGCCCGCGCCCAGGTTGAACATGCGCTCGAGGTTCCAGACCCGCTCGCCGATCTCCTTGAGCCGCTCGACCGTCCACTCGCCCTCGCAGGCGGCGTCGAGATGCCTGGCGAAGTCCTCGACCCCCCAGCCGGCGGTCGTGAACAGGCAGAGCCCGGTCGAATCGATCACCGAGACCACGTCCTGGGAGTCCTTGACTGGCTTGGCCTTGCCGTTGCCGGTCTGGTCCTCCATGTCCTCGGCGAACACGTCGTGCTTGAGATGGCAGGCGCCCCGGTTGCTGGTCGCGTAGCCGAGCCCCATGCCCTGAAGGGCGCGCGAGTCGTAGCCCGCGAACTCCTGGCCCTTGACCCCCATGAACAGCTCGGGGTGGCCATACTTCTCGCACATGAGCTTGGAGCCGAGTCCGAGCACCTTGCCGAAGCCTTCGTACTTGCCGGTCTTCTCGGCCATGATGGTGAGCGCCTCGGCGTTGCCGAAGTTGAGCGCCACGCCGTCGGTCTCCTTGTCGGTGATGACGCCCATCTCGTAGAGCTCCATCGCCGCGGCGAGCGTGACGCCGAACGAGATCGGGTCCATGCCGTGCTCGTTCATCAGGAAGGCGGCGTAGGTCAGCGCGTCGATGTCGTCGATGCAGACCACCGGGCCGAAGGCGAAGGCGGTCTCGTACTCAAGCCCGCCCGAGGCGTGCCGGTACTTGGGCTTGTTGACGATCGTGAAATGGTCCTTGTCGATATGCGCGATGCGCCCGCAGGCGATCGTGCAGCCGAAGCAGGCCTTGTTGGTGATCAGGTTGCGATGTCCGTTCGGCTTGGGCGTGATCATGGCCTTGGGGTTGATCTTGTCGACCCCGTCGAACTGGACCTCGTTGAAGTTGCGCGTCGGCAGGCCGCCAAACTCCTGCATCGAATCGATCATCGCATTGGTGCCGTATTTGGTCAGCCCGCGACGGCCCTCGCTTTCCCACAGGACCTTCTTCGCCTCGTAGGAGACCTTCATGAACCGCTTGGGGTCCTTCACGCGCACGCCCTTGGTGCCGTGCACGGCGATCGCCTTGAGGTTCTTCGAGCCCATCACCGCGCCCACGCCCGAGCGCCCGGCGGCGCGGTGCAGGTCGTTGACGATACAGGCGTAGCGCACGCCGCGCTCGCCGGCGACGCCGATCGAGGCGACCTTGAGCAACGGGTTCTGGTGATGCGCGCGGAGCCAGCCCTCGGTTTCCCAGACCGTCCGCCCCCAAATGTCGTCGGCGGGGAGCAGCGCGACCTCGTCATCGATGATGTGGAGATAGACCGGCTTCTTCGCGCGGCCCTCGATGATGACCAGGTCGTAGCCCGCGAACTTGAGCTCGGCGCCGAACTTGCCGCCCGAGTTCGAACACGCGATCGCGCCGGTGAGCGGCCCCTTGGTGATGACCGCGTAGCGCCCGCTGGTCGAGGCCATGGTGCCGGTGAGCGGCCCGGTGGCGAAGATGAGGACGTTGTCGGGCCCCATCGGATCGGCCTTGGGGTCCATGTTCTCCCACAGGTACTTGGTCGCGAGCCCGCGTTCGCCCAGATACTGGTTCGCCCAGTCCATGTTGAGCGGCTCGCTTTTCGCGGTGCCCTTGGTGAGATCGACGCGGAGGACGTTTTTCTGCCAGCCCATTGTGCCCATTGTGTTGTCTCCTGCTTTCCGTGTCGCTGGTCAGGCGCTCGGCTGGGCGTCGGTCTTGACGGCCCACTGCTGCATGCGGTCGTAGCCGGTCCAGTCGGCGTCGACGAAGGTGATCGCCCCGGTCGGGCAGGCGGTGGCGCACTGCGGATCGCCGCCGCAGAGATCACATTTCGCGACCTTGCCGCTGACATGGTTGTAGTTGATGGTGCCGAACGGGCAGGCGATGGTGCAGACCTTGCAGCCGACGCAGATCTCCTCGTTGACCTCCATCGCCCCGGTCGCCGCGTTCTTGGTGATCGCCTCGACGGGGCAGGCGTGCATGCACCAGGCCTCGGCGCACTGGGTGCAGGTGTATGGGATCGACCGCTTCCCATGCTCGAACTCGAACACCTTGATGCGCGAGCGCGCGGGGTTGAACGCGCCCTCGTGCTCGAACGAGCAGGCCATCTCGCATTGTAGGCAGCTCGTACACAGATTGGGGTCGATCAGAAGCGATTTCTGCATGACGGTCCTCATACTGACGGAGCCCGTCCGCCCGGCCCTGCCGTGGCGCGGCTTCCTCCCAAGATTTTTTCGCCTCCGGCGCCGCGTTTCGCCGCCCCGGGCGCCGATGGCGCGGCCACACTTTAGTCGTTTCGCGGGCCGATGGGTAGTCCCGGAATCCAGGTTTCGCGGCCGGCCCGCGCGCCGTGTTATGCTTCCAGGCGCGCGAAAGGCGCGGGCTTGGCCAGGACGAATGACGGACGCGGGAAGGCAAGGCGTGATCGACCCCGGAAACGGCATGACGAAGGCGATCTCGGAGGTTGCCGCCGCCGGCCATTCGCCGCTGTGGCGAATTCTCGACGCGGTGCCCGACGCTCTTTTGTTCGTCGATTCGCGGAGCCGGGTCGACGGCGCCAACCGGGCCGCGCGTCGCCTGTTCGGCGCGGGCGTGGTGGGACGCCCGCTGAGCGCGGTGGTCGACCGCCCGGTGCTTCTCGACGGCGTGACGCGGGCGATCGAGCGCGGCGTCGAATCGGATATCGAGATTTCGCTCGCCCAGCCGGTGATGCGCGACTTCCGCGCCCATGTCGCGCCGCTCGACGGCGCGGGCGCGGTGCTCGTCCTCCACGACGAGACCGAGGTCAAGCGCAGCGAGCAGCTCCGGGTCGATTTCGTCGCCAACGCGAGCCACGAGATCCGCTCGCCGCTCGCCGCCATCGTCGGCCTGCTGGAGACCGTGCGCGGCCCGGCGCGCGACGACGCGGACGCGCGCGAACGCTTCCTCGAGGTGATGGCCGCCGAGGCCGCGCGCATGACCCAATTGGTCGAGGATCTCTTGTCGCTGTCCAAGATCGAGATGCGCGAGCACGCGCTGCCCACGGGACTGGTCTCTCTGGCGGCGGTCGCCGAGGAGGTGGCGGCGACGCTGACGCACCGCGCCGAGGCCCGGCGGATGACCATAGCGATCGAGGGCGCGGGCGGGTTGCCTCCGATCGTGGGCGACGCCGACGAGCTCGCCCTGATGATCCGCAACCTGGTGCTCAACAGCATCACCTACGGCCGCGAGGGAACGCTTGTGCGGATCGCACTTCGCGCCTGCGCGCCGCCGCCCGAGCTTTCCTGGGCCGAGGAGGGCGCGGTCGCGGTCGCCGTCATGGACGAGAGCGACGGCATCGCGCCCGAACATATCGCGCGGCTGACCGAGCGCTTCTACCGGGTCGACAAGGGACGCTCGCGCAAGGCCGGGGGCACCGGGCTCGGGCTGGCCATCGTCAAGCACGTGGTCAGCCGCCATCGCGGCCTGCTCGCCATCGAGAGCACGCCCGGCGAGGGCAGCACCTTCACCGTCTACGTTCCCGCCGCCGGCGAGAGCGCCTGAACGCTCTTCGAAACATTTTGCTTGTCGCCGTCACGAACCGGTCACACGCCGGTCATATGACTGTCATCGCCGCCGCATAGGGTCGCGCCCACGACCGCATGCATGGAGGATGATGACATGTCGTACCGGCGCCATACCGGCGTAATCGCAGCCACGGCCCTTTGCGCGGGCCTGCTCGCCACGGCCTTCGCCCCGGCGCCCGCCGCGGCCCGCGAAACCATTCGCATCGTCGGCTCGTCGACGGTGTTTCCCTTCGCGACCGCCGTCGCCGAACGCTTCGGCCAGACGACGTCGTTCAAGACGCCGATCGTCGAATCGACGGGCTCGGGCGGCGGCCTCAAGCTGTTCTGCGCCGGGGTCGGCGCGGGCCATCCCGACATCACCGACGCCTCGCGGCGGATCAAGGCCTCGGAAGTCAAGCGCTGCGAGAAGAACGGCGTCGGCGAGATCGCCGAGGTCAAGATCGGCTACGACGGCATCGTGCTCGCCAACGCGGTGGGCGCGCCAGATTTCAAGCTCACCCGGCGCACCCTGTATCTCGCGCTCGCCAAGACGGTGCCGGGGAACAAGGACGGCGAGCTGATCGCCAATCCCTACAAGACCTGGAACCAGATCGACGCCTCGCTGCCGGCGACCCGGATCAGGGTCATCGGCCCGCCGCCGACCTCGGGTACCCGCGACGCCTTCGACGAACTCGCGCTTCAGGGCGGCTGCAAGACCTTCCCCTGGATCAAGGCGCTCAAGAAGACCGACAAGAACAAGTTCAAGATGGTCTGCCAGACCATTCGCGAGGATGGCGCCTATGTCGAGGCGGGCGAGAACGACAACCTGATCGTCAAGAAGCTGGCCGGCGACCGCGACGCGCTCGGCGTGTTCGGCTTCAGCTATCTCGATCAGAACGCCGACGTCATCAAGGGCAACGCGGTGGACGGCGTCGCGCCGAGCTTCGAGAATATCTCGGCCGGAACCTACCCGATCTCGCGGCCGCTGTTCTTCTACGTGAAGAAGGCCCATCTCGGCCTGGTGCCGGGTATTCCCGCCTATGTCGCCGAATTCACCAGCGAGCGCGCCTGGGGCCCCGAGGGCTACCTCGCCGACAAGGGACTGATCCCGATGTCGGACGCCGAGCGCGCCACGTGGCGGGCGTTGGCCGCGAAGCTCGCGCCGCTCTCGATGTAGGGACGGACGCGTGAAGCGGATCGAAGCGAAAGGGCGCGTTCGGGAATGCCGATAAGCGGTCTTTTCCTGCTGATCGGCGGCCTCGCGGCGCTCGGCTACCTGGCCGGGCGTCGCCGCGCGTTCGCCTTCGCGACGCCGGGACGCGGCGCGCGCCATTCGCTGCCCGGGCATTACGGGGTCCATGTCGCGTTGTGGTGCGCGGTGCCGGCCGGCGCGATCGCCGCCGCCTGGCTTCTGGCCGAGCCGCGCGTCATCGACGCGCTGGCGGCGGCGGGGTTGCCCGACGCGATTCGGAATCTCCCGGCGGATCGGCTTGCCCTGATGATGGAAAAGGCGCGCAATCTCGCCGCCGGCGTCGTTCAGGGCGGCGATGCGGAGCCGGCGGTCGCCGCACTGGCGGCGCGATTCGCGCGCCTCGACGAAATCGGCCGCACGGCGCTGATTGTCTCGCTGGGCGTCGTCGCGCCGGCCGGGTTGTTCCACGCCTGGCGACACATGGCGCCCGATTTCCGCGCCCGTGTCTCGGTCGAGCGCGCGATGCGGGTGGGGTTGTTCGCCTGCGCCGCGGTCGCGGTGATTACCACGCTCGGCATCGTCCTCTCCCTGCTGTTCGAGGCGGCGCGCTTCTTCGCCGCCGTGTCGCCGGACGATTTCCTGTTCGGTCTCGCCTGGAGCCCGCAAACCGCGATTCGCGCCGACCAGATCGCCGCGTCGGGAAGCTTCGGCGCGGTGCCCCTGTTCGTCGGAACCACGCTGATCGCGCTGATCGCCATGGCGGTGGCGACGCCGATCGGCCTGTTCGCCGCGATCTACATGACCGAGTACGCGCCCAAGCGCCTACGCGCCATGGCCAAGCCGGCGATCGAGATGCTCGCCGGCATCCCGACCGTGGTTTACGGGTTTTTCGCCGCGCTCACGGTCGCCCCGGCGCTGCGCGCTCTGGGCGCGGTGCTCGGCCTCGACGTGGCATCGGAAAGCGCGCTTGCCGCCGGGCTGGTGATGGGGATCATGATCATCCCCTTCGTCTCGTCGCTCGCTGACGATGCCATCGCCGCGGTGCCCCGGAGCCTGCGCGAAGGCTCTCTCGCGCTCGGCGCGACCCGCTCGGAAACCATCCGCGAGGTCGTGCTGCCCGCGGCGCTGCCGGGGATCGCGGGCGGGGTTCTGCTCGCCGTTTCGCGGGCCATCGGCGAGACCATGATCGTGGTCATGGCCGCCGGCATGACCGCCAACCTCACCGCCAACCCGCTCGAGGCCGTGACCACGGTGACCGCGCAGATCGTCGCGCTGCTCACCGGCGATCAGGCTTTCGACAGCTCCAAGACCCTATCGGCCTTCGCGCTCGCCCTGGTGCTGTTCGCGGTCACGCTGGCGCTCAATTTCGCGGCGATGGCGATCGTCCGCCGCTTCAGGGAACGCTATGACTGAGAACACGGCGACTGAGAACACGGGCGCCACGCGCCGGCTCGCGCGCCGCCGCGCCGCCGAACGACGCTTCCGTCTCTATGGCATGGCCGCCGTGGGCGCGGCGCTCGCGCTTCTCGCGCTAATCCTGGGCGGGATCGCCGCCGACGGTGTCTCGGCGTTCCGCCAGGCCGAGGTCCGCCTACCCGTGACCTTCGAGGCGGCGGCGGTCGATGGCGGCGATTACGGCGTCCTGATCAAGCGCGCGCTCAAGAGTCTGTTTCCCGAGGTCCGGGGGCGCAAGGCGAAGCGCGCGCTTTACGCGCTCGCCAGCCAGGGCGCGGCGCGCGAGCTGCGGCGCATGCTGCTCGCCGACCCGGACATCGAGGACACGACGCGCGAGGTCTGGCTACCGGCGTCCGACGACGTCGACATGTTCGTCAAGGGCGAGGCGAGCGGGCGGATCAAGGCCGATCAAGCGACCTGGATCGCCGCGCTCGCCGACGATGGGCGGATCGAGCAACGCTTCAATGCGCGCTTCTTCACCGCCGGCGACAGCCGCGAGCCCGAACTCGCCGGCATTCTGGGCGCGACGGTCGGCTCGCTGCTCACGCTTGTTATCACCTTCGCGGTCGCCTTTCCGCTCGGCGTCGGCGCGGCGGTCTATCTCGAGGAATTCGCGCCCCGCAACCGCCTGACCGACCTGATCGAGGTCAGCATCAACAATCTCGCCGCCGTGCCGTCGATCGTGTTCGGCCTTTTCGGACTCGCGGTGTTTCTCAACCTTGGCGGCCTGCCGCGCTCGGCGCCGCTGGTCGGCGGGCTGGTGCTCGCGCTCATGACGCTGCCGACGGTGGTGATCGCGGGTCGCGCGGCGCTCGGCGCGGTGCCCGGCTCGATCCGCGAGGCGGCGCTCGGCCTGGGCGCGAGCCGGGCTCGCGCGGTGGCCCATCACGTCCTGCCGCTCGCCATGCCCGGAGTGTTGACGGGCGCCATCATCGGCATGGCCCGGGCGCTCGGCGAGACCGCGCCGCTGCTCATGATCGGGATGGTCGCCTTCGTGGTCGACATTCCGACCGGGCCGGGCGACGCGGCGACGGCGCTTCCGGTCCAGATCTTTCTTTGGGCCGACGCGCCCGAGCGCGCCTTCGTCGAGCGCGCCGCCGCCGCGATCCTGGTGCTGCTCGCGTTTCTCGCGGCGATGAACCTCGCGGCGGTGGTCCTGCGCCGCCGCTGGGAGCGCCGTTTCTGATGTCGTTTCCGATTTTCGTGATTTCCGGATTGGGAGAAGACCATGGCCGCGCTTGAGCAGACCTTCGCTGGAGCCGTCGCGCCGCCGCCCGGGGCGATGCCCGCCACGACGGCCAAGATCGAGGCCCGCGGCGTCAACGTCCGTTACGGCGACAAGCCGGCGCTGATCGACGTCGATCTATTCGTGGCGGCGGGGCGCGTGACCGCGCTGATCGGCCCGTCGGGCTGCGGCAAGACCACGTTCCTGCGCTGCCTGAATCGCATGAACGACGTGGTCGACGACTGCCACATCGAAGGCGTCATCGCGATCGACGGCCGTGATATCTATGCGCCGGGCGTCGATGTCGAGTTGCTGCGCGCCCGCGTCGGCATGGTGTTCCAGAAGCCCAACCCGTTCCCCAAGTCGATCTACGACAACGTGGCCTACGGGCCGCGCATTCACGGGCTCGCGCGGAGCCGCGCCGATCTCGACGCGCTGTTCGAGGCCAGCCTCGCGCGCGCCGGGCTATGGGACGAGGTCAAGGACCGGCTGGACGCGCCGGGCACCGGGCTTTCGGGCGGTCAGCAACAGCGCCTGTGCATCGCCCGCGCGATCGCCGTCGATCCCGAGGTGATCCTGATGGACGAGCCCTGCTCGGCGCTCGACCCGATCGCGACCGCGCATATCGAGGAGTTGATCGCGGCGCTTAGCGGCGCCTATACCATTGTCATCGTCACCCATAACATGCAGCAGGCGGCGCGGGTCTCGCGGTACACCGCCTTCTTCCACATGGGCCGGGTGGTCGAGGCCGGCGACACCGAGGACATCTTCAACCGTCCCGCCGATGCCCGCACCCGCGATTACGTCGCCGGGCGCTTCGGCTAGGCGGAGATCTTCGGACAATCCGGTATATTCTGGAGCCGCGCTCCATGAGCGATCGGGGGAGGCGACCGGTGAAGCCCAAGGTTCTCGTCGTCGACGACGAGCCACCGCTGACGATGATGCTGCGCTACAACCTCGAGCGCGCGGGGTTCGAGGTGCGCGTCTGCGACGACGGCGAGGCGGCGCTCGCCGCAGTCGCCGAGGACCCACCCGACGTGATCCTGCTCGATTGGATGCTGCCCGAGGTCTCGGGGCTCGAGGTCTGTCGCCGCATCCGCCGCGCGGCTCCGACCCGGGGCGTGCCGATCATCATGCTGACCGCGCGCGGCGAGGAGGCCGACCGGGTGCGCGGGCTCGACACCGGCGCCGACGATTACGTCACCAAGCCGTTCTCGCCGGTCGAGCTGATCGCCCGCATGCGCGCGCTGATGCGCCGCGCGCGTCCCGATCTCGGCGAGGCGCCGCTCGCGGCGCGGGGCGTGGTGCTCGATCCCGCGCGCCGCGAGGTGCGCTTCGCCGGGCGGCCGGTCGAACTGCACCCGCGCTCGTTCGATCTGCTGCGCTTCCTGATGGCGCATCCCGGCCGCGTGTTCACGCGCGAGCGACTGCTCGACGCGGTCTGGGGGCGCGACGTCGCGGTCGAGCCGCGCGCGGTCGACGCGCAGGTGCGCCGCCTGCGCCGCGCGCTCGAGGCCGCGGGCGCCCCCGACCTGGTGCGCACCGCGCGCTCGGCGGGCTACGGCCTCGCCGGGGACGAGGATCAGGCGTAGATCGCCTCGCCGAGCTCGGCCTTCTTCGCGTCCCAGTCGGGCTTTTCGAGGACGATGATGCCGTGGGCCTCGATCAATCGGTCGAGCGCCCCGGCGCGTCGCTCGTGGTATTGGGTGAGCCGGCCTGGCCCGCCGTGAACCATGATATCGGGGCCGGGCGCGACGCGGCGCGTCACGGCCTCCCGGCCGGCGGGCGACATGACCGTGAGCAGCACCCCCCAGCCGTGGGTGATGCCGAACAGGCCGTAGATCGGCGCGGTGGAATCGGTTTTATCGACGGAACGCATTGTCTTGCCCGCCATCTCCTTTTACTCTCTCGCCTGTTCCCGCCGCATCGGCCCACAGCATCGGAACCGCAGTGCCATGATATCGCAACCGATGACCGTTCGCGTCTCGATCCGGGCGGAGGTGATCCTTCTCGACGGAACCCGGCTCTCGGGCTACCTCTTCGTCGAGCAGGATTCGCGGATACAGGACTTGCTGAACGATGAGCGCCCGTTCTTCCCCTTCGTTACCGACGACGACGAGGTGTTCATCATCAACAAGCAGACGGTTACGCGAGTTCGCGCCTACGATTAATTCCCATTTGCACGGCAGCCCTTGGATTCGCCGCGGTTCGAAATCGCGTTTTTGGGTATCCCCTTGACCAGAATCAATGATCGGCGTATTTGCCCCAGCTAATGATTGCCATTACTAACGTCGCGCGCGCGCGCCGCCGGGAGCGTGCCGCCGAGGACAACCATTCACAAGCCGGGAGGCGAGAGTGACCGAGGTCAAGTCCGCGACCGCCGCCAGCGCGCGCGCGGTTCCCTATAACGAAGACGTCATTCGCCTGTTCGTCATCGCAACGGTCTTTTGGGGGGTGGTCGGTTTTCTGGTTGGCGTTTACATCGCCTTCCAGCTCGCCTACCCGGTGCTGAACCTGGGGCTTGAATGGACCACCTTCGGGCGCCTGCGTCCGGTGCACACCTCGGCGGTGATCTTCGCCTTCGGCGGCAACGCGCTGCTCGGCACCTCGCTCTACGTCGTCCAGCGGACCTGCCGGGCGACCCTGTTCGGCGGGCCGGGGGTGGCGAAGTTCCTGTTCTGGGGCTATCAGCTCTTCATCGTGCTCGCCGCGTCGGGCTACGTGATGGGCATCACCCAAAGCCGCGAATACGCCGAGCCCGAGTGGTACACGGACATCTGGCTGACGATCGTCTGGGTGCTTTATCTGGTGATCTTCGCGGGCACCCTGATGCGGCGCAGGGAGCCCCATATCTACGTCGCCAACTGGTTTTACCTCGCCTTCATCATCACGATCGCCGTTCTTCACGTCGGCAACAATCTCGCGGTGCCGGTCTCGTTCCTCGGGACCAAGAGCTACTCGCTGTTCTCGGGCGTCCAGGACGCGCTGACCCAGTGGTGGTACGGGCATAACGCGGTCGGCTTCTTCCTGACCGCCGGCTTCCTCGGGATCATGTACTACTTCATTCCCAAGCAGGCCGGACGACCGGTCTATTCCTACCGGCTGTCGATCGTCCATTTCTGGTCGCTGATCTTCCTCTATATCTGGGCCGGGCCGCATCATCTGCACTACACGGCGCTGCCCGATTGGGCGCAGACGCTGGGCATGACCTTCTCGGTCATGCTGTGGATGCCGTCCTGGGGCGGCATGATCAACGGAATCATGACCCTGTCCGGGGCCTGGGACAAGCTGCGCACCGACCCGATCCTGCGCTTCCTGGTCACTTCGGTGGCGTTCTACGGGATGAGCACCTTCGAGGGTCCGGTGATGTCGATCAAGCCGGTCAACGCGCTCAGCCACTACACCGACTGGACCATCGGCCACGTCCATTCGGGGGCGCTCGGCTGGGTCGCCTTCGTGTCCTTCGGCGCCATGTACTTCCTGGTGCCCAGGCTGTGGAAGCGCGAGCGGCTGTATTCGACCCGCCTGGTCGCCGTGCATTACTGGATCGCGACCATCGGGATCGTGCTCTACATCACGGCGATGTGGGTCTCGGGCATCATGCAGGGGCTGATGTGGCGGGCCTATGATTCGCTCGGCTTCCTTCAGTTCTCCTTCGTCGAGACGGTCGAGGCGATGCATCCCTTCTACGTCACCCGCGCGTTCGGCGGGGTGCTGTTCCTGATCGGCGCGCTGGTCATGGTCTACAACCTCTGGCGCACGGCGCGCGGCGATGTCTCCAGCGAGGCCGAGACGGCGGTCGCCGCCGCCCGGGCCGCGAGCTAGGGGAGGGCGGGCCATGTTCATCCGACACGCGACGATCGAACGGAACTTCCTGCTGCTCGCGGTTCTCATTCTGATCACGATCTCGATCGGCGGGCTGGTCGAGATCGTGCCGCTGTTCACGATCGAATCGACCATCGAGCGGGTCAAGGGCGTGCGGCCGTATTCGCCGCTCGAGCTCGCCGGGCGCGATATTTACATCCGCGAGGGCTGCTACCTCTGCCACAGTCAGATGATTCGCCCCTTCCGCGACGAGGTCGAGCGCTACGGCCATTACAGCCTTGCCGCCGAGAGCATGTACGACCATCCCTTCCAGTGGGGCTCGAAGCGCACCGGCCCCGATCTCGCCCGCGTCGGGCGCAAGTATTCGAACGCCTGGCACGCCGCCCATCTCACCGATCCGCGCAGCGTCGTGCCCGAGAGCGTGATGCCGCCCTACGCCTTCCTGGCGCGCAACGACCTCGATTACGCCGATATCGCCGCCCGCCTCGAGACCAACCGGACGGTCGGCGTGCCGTACTCGGACGAGATGATCGCCAACGCCCGGGTCGACCTCGAGACCCAGGCCGATTCCGAGGCCGACGCCGAGGACCTGCTCGCGCGCTATCCGGGCGCCGCGGTCGGCGATTTCGACGGCGATCCCACGCGCCTGACCGAAATGGACGCGCTGATCGCCTATCTCCAGATCCTCGGCACGATGGTCGATTTCTCGGCCTACGAACTCGAGGATCTGAAGCAGTAGGAGGCGGGCGATGGATGGTTTCGACAAGCTGGTCGCGCTCGCCCGCGAGCTTTGGGTGGTGTGGCTGATGCTCCTGTTCCTTGCCATCGTGGCTCGGGCGTTCTGGCCCAGCCGCAAGGCGAAGATCAACGCCCATGGGCGGATCCCGCTCGACGACGATCCGGAGACCTGAGATGCCGACCAAGATCGAAAAGGACGCCATCACCGGCACCGAGACCACCGGCCACGAGTGGGACGGGATCAAGGAGCTCAACACTCCGCTGCCGCGATGGTGGCTTTACGTGTTCGCCGCCTGCGTCGTCTGGGCGATCGGCTACATGATCCTGTACCCGTCCTGGCCGTCGCTTTCGGGCCATACCGACGGGCTTCTGAATTGGTCGATGCGCGCCGAGATCGTCGATCGCATGGCCGAGGCGCGCGCCGCGCAGAAGACCTTCTACGACCAGATCGAGGCGTCGACCGTCGAGCAGATTCAAAGCGACCCCGAGCTTCTCAACTTCGCGCTCGCCGGCGGGCGCGCCGCCTTCGCCGACAACTGCGCACCCTGCCACGGGGCCGGCGGCGCGGGGGCCAAGGGCTATCCCAACCTCGCCGACGACGACTGGTTGTGGGGCGGCGATCTCGAAACGATCTATACGACGGTTCGCTATGGCATCCGCGCCGACAACGAGGACACGCGGGTCTCCGACATGCCGCGCTTCGGCGCCGACGAGCTTCTCGAGCCCGACGAGATCGACGCGGTCGCCGATTACGTGCTCTCGCTGTCGAGCGGCAAGCCGATCGAGCGCGGCGCCGACATCTTCGCCGAGAACTGCGCCGCCTGCCATGGCGAGAAGGGCGAGGGCGGTCGCGAGTTCGGCGCGCCCCGGCTGTCCGACGGAATCTGGCTTTATGGCGGCGACAAGAAAACCGTGGTCGAGACCATCACCAACGCCCGGCGCGGCGTCATGCCGGCCTGGATCGGACGGCTCGACGGCTCGACCCTCAAGATGGTCGCGGTCTATGTCCACGGCCTCGGCGGCGGTGAATAGACCGCCCGCGCGAGGCCGGCGGGCGCGAACGAAAAACGGGTGACGTGAACCGAATGAACGAGGCGATTCAGGTCGAGGACGCGGTCTCGAGCACGGCCGGCGGCAAGCGACCTCTGTACGCGCCTCGGGTGCCGATCTATCCCAAGCGGGTCAGCGGCACGTTCCGACGCATCAAGTGGATCGCGCTGGTCGTGTTGCTCGGGATCTACTACCTGCTGCCGTGGGTCCGCTGGGAGCGGGGCGTGGGCGTGCCCGATCAGGCGGTGCTGATCGACATGCCGGCGCGCCGCGCGTATTTCTTCTTCATCGAGATCTGGCCTCAGGAAATCTACTTCCTGACCGGCCTGCTGGTTCTCGCCGCCATCGGTCTGTTCTTCGCGACCGCGCTCGCGGGGCGGGTATGGTGCGGCTACGCCTGCCCGCAGACCGTCTGGACCGATCTCTTCATGTGGGTCGAACGCGTGATCGAGGGCGACCGCAACGCGCGCATCAAGCTCGACCGCAAGCCGATGAGCCTGAACAAAGCCGCGCGCAAGATCGCCAAGCACGCGACCTGGCTGTTGATCGCCTTTCTCACCGGCGGCGCCTGGATCATGTACTTCAACGACGCGCCGACGGTGGTGCGCGATATTTTCACGCTCCGGGCGTCGGAGACGGTCTATTTCTTCGTCGGCCTGTTCACGGCGACCACCTATCTGCTCGCTGGCTGGGCGCGCGAGCAGGTTTGCACCTACATGTGTCCCTACGCGCGTTTCCAGGCGGCGATGTTCGACGAGGAAACGCTGATCGTCACTTACCAGGACTGGCGCGGCGAACCGCGCGGTCGCCACAAGAAGGGCCAAAGCTGGGAGGGGCGCGGCCATTGCGTCGATTGCAACCAATGCGTCGCGGTCTGCCCCATGGGGATCGACATTCGCGACGGCCAGCAGCTCGAATGCATCGGCTGCGCGCTGTGCATCGACGCCTGCAACGGGGTGATGGGAAAGCTCGGCCTGCCGGGCGAGCTCATCACCTATGACACCGAGGCCAATCAGAAGGCCCGCCGCGAGGGCCGACCGCCGCGCTACCGGCTGGTGCGGCCGCGCACCATCATCTATGCGCTGCTTCTGGTCATCGCCGCCGGGGCGCTTCTCTGGGGGGTGACGTTCCGTCCCTCGCTCGAGATCAACGTGCTGCGCGACCGCAGCCCGTTGTTCGTGACCCTTTCGGACGGCAGCATTCGCAACGGCTACACCTTCAAGATCCTCAACATGACCCGGCGGGCGCGCGACTTCACGCTCGATCTGTCGGGGGTCGACACGGCGACCATGAAGGTGATCGGGCTCGACGAGGCCCAGACCCGGCGTGTCCATTTCGCCGTCAAGCCGGATACGGTGGCGAGCTATCGCATTTACGTCCGGGTGCCGCGCGCGGCCGTGACCGACGAGCAGATGCCGCTGAACTTCGTGCTCAACGAACAAGCGACCGGCGAGTCCACGATCTATCGAACCGTCTTCCGGGGACCCGGGGAATGAGCCGGCCCCAAGCCCGCCGCCCGGGTCTCGGCCGCCTCGCGGACGATCGTCGGAGCGCGTGGATTCCCTGGGCCTTCGTCGGTTTCTTCGTGGTCGTCTTCGTCGCCAACGGGTTGATGGTCTACTTCTCGTTTTCGAGTTGGACCGGGATTTCGACCGAGGACGCCTATCGCCGCGGGATCGCCTACAACCAGGTGCTCGCCGAGGCCCGGGCCCACGAGGCGCTGGGCTGGAAGCTGAAGGCCGACTTCCTGCCCCTGGACGTCGCCGCGCGCCGGGGGCGGCTGGTGGCGACCTTGACCGACCGGGACGGCGCGCCGCTCGCGGGCGCCCGGGTGAGCGCCCGCGTCGTCCGGCCCACCCATGAGGGTTACGACCGCTCGGTGGTCTTCGACGACTTCGGCGGCGGCCGCTACGAGGCCGAGGTCGCCTTGCCGCTCGCCGGGCAATGGGAGCTGCGGCTCGATGCGCGGCGGGGCGAGAAGCGGGTCATCGCGATCACTCGGATCGAGGTCCCCGAATGAGCGCGCCGAGCCAGGCCGCCGCCGATTTCGAACCCTTCGTCAAGCGCGGCGAGGACGGCATCGCCACGCTTCACCTCATGGTCGACGGCGTTCATTGCGGCAACTGCATTCGCCGCATCGAGCGCGGCCTAGACGGCGTTCCAGGCGTCGTCTCGGCGCGTCTCAACCTCACCACCCGGCGGCTCGTGGTCACTTGGCGGGAGAGCGAGACCGACGCCGGCGCATTGGTCGGAACCCTCGCCCGGCTGGGCTATGGCGCCCGGCCCTTCGATCCCGACCGGTTGGGCGCCGACACCGCGCGGCGCGAGCGGGCGTTGCTGCGCGCCATGGCCGTCGCCGGGTTCGCCGCCGCCAACGTGATGCTGCTTTCGATCTCGGTCTGGGCCGGCGAGCGCCAGGGCATGGGGCCGGCGACGCGCGACTTGATGCACTGGCTCTCGGCGCTGATCGCGCTGCCGGCGATCGCCTACGCGGGGCAGCCCTTCTTCCGCTCGGCGCTCGGGGCGTTGATGGCGCGCCGGGCCAACATGGACGTGCCGATCTCGCTCGCCGTCCTCCTCGCCGCCGGGGCGAGCCTCGTCCAGACCGTCAACGGGGCGCCGGACGCCTATTTCGATTCGGCGGTTACGCTCCTGTTCTTCCTGCTCATCGGCCGCTACCTCGACAGCCGCGCCCGGGGCAAGGCGCGCTCGGCGGCCGAGCATCTCATGGCGCTCGGCGCGGGCACGGTCACGGTGATCGACGCAAGCGGCCAGGCCCAGGCGCGGCGGCCCGATTCGGTCGCGCCCGGCGAGATCGTCCTGATCGCCGCCGGCGAGCGCGTGGCGGTCGACGGCCGCCTGATCGCCGGCGAAAGCGAGATCGACACCAGTCTGATCACCGGCGAAAGCCTGCCGCGCGTCGCCGCCCCCGGCGAGACCGTGTTCGCCGGCACCCTCAACCTCGCCGCCCCGATCCGGATCGAGGTGACGGCGGCGGGCGACGAGACGCTGCTCGCCGAGATCGTGCGCCTGATGGAGGCCGCCGAGCAAGGCCGCGCCAAGCAGGTTCTGCTCGCCGAGAAGATCACGCGCATCTACGTACCCGCGGTCCACGGGCTCGCCGCCGCGACCTTCATCGGCTGGCTCGCGATCATGGGCGTCGGCTGGCAGGCGGCGCTGATGAACGCGGTCGCGGTGCTGGTCATCACCTGCCCCTGCGCACTGGCGCTCGCCGTTCCGGTGGTCCAGGTGATCGCCAGCGGACGGCTGATGCGGCGCGGGATTCTGGTCAAGTCGGCGACCGCGCTCGAGCGCATCGCGACGGTCGATACGATCGTCTTCGACAAGACCGGTACCTTGACCGAGGGCAGGCTCGAGCTCGCGGGCGGCGATTACGATGCCGACGATCTCGCGCGCGCCGCCTCGCTCGCCGCCGCCTCGACCCATCCGCTGGCCCGCGCGCTGGTTCGCGCCGCATCCGGAGAGGGCGGGAAAATCGCCCTGGCCGACGGCGTCCGCGAGCAGCCGGGCCAGGGTCTCGGCCTCGACGGCGAGGCGGGCGAGACCCGGCTCGGCAATCGGCGTTGGTGCGGGGTCGATCGCGAGGACGACGCGACCGAGCCCGAGCTTTGGCTTCGCCGCCCGGGCCGCGCGCCGGTGCGCTTCGCCTTCCGCGACCGGCCGCGCGCCGACGCCGCCGAGGTGATCGCGTTCCTGCGTCGCGCGGGCTTTCGCGTCGAGCTGGTCTCGGGCGACCGCGCGCCGGCGGTCGCCGCCGCCGCCGAGGCCCTCGGGATCGAGACCTGGCGCGCCGAGCAGACGCCGGCCGGGAAATGCGCTCGTCTCGACGCGCTCGCCGCGAGCGGGCATCGCGTGCTGATGGTCGGCGACGGGCTGAACGACGCTCCGGCGCTCGCCGCCGCCCAGGCATCGATGTCGCCGGCGAGCGCCGCCGACGTGAGCCAGACCGCCGCCGATATCGTCTTTCAGGGGGAGCGCCTGGGGCCGCTTCTCGATGCGCTCGCGGTCGCCCATCGCGCCGACCGGCTGGTACGCCAGAATTTCGGGCTCGCCTTCGCCTATAACGCGATCACCGTGCCGCTCGCCGTGTTTGGCATGGTGACGCCGCTGGTCGCCGCGGTCTCGATGTCGGCGTCGTCGCTGATCGTCACGCTGAACGCGCTCAGGCTCAATCGGGGGGGCAAGCGGTGACCGGGCTGCTCTACCTCATTCCGATCGCGCTGTTTCTCGGCGCGCTGGGGCTCGTCGGCTTCCTGTGGGCGTTGCGCTCGGGCCAGTTCGAGGATCTCGACGGCGCGGCGTATCGCGTGCTGTTCGACGACGAGGATGACGACAACGGCGATTGAAATAAGTTAAAATAGCGCGAGTCTGCGGAAGACGCGGCCGCCGCCGGCGCTTGCGTCGGCGAGACCGATCGGCGAGCAACGTCGACGGAACGCGAGGGATCGCCGGCGAGAAACGTCAAAGACGGACCGGCGAACAGGGTATCCGGGTCGAGGCGAAGGGAGACCGACGATGCAGACCGAATTGAACCCGGCTGGGCAGGACAGCTTGGCGCTGCCGGTGCGCGAGGTCGCGACCGATGCGCCATGGAACTGGCTCGCGGCGGGTTGGCGCGATCTGTGGCGCGCCCCCCATGTCAGTCTGGTTTGTGGGATCGCGTTTTCGCTGATCAGTTTCGCGATCACCTATGGGCTTTTCGCGATTGGCGCCTCGGCGCTGGTGCTGCCGCTCGCGGCCGGCTTCATGCTGGTCGGGCCGCTGCTCGCCGTCGGGCTCTACGAGGTGAGCCGGCGGCTCGAGGCGGGCGAGCCCGTGCGTCTCGTCCCGACGCTTCTCGCCTGGCGCCGCGCGCCCACCCAGCTCGCGCTGATGGGAGTCGTGCTGATGCTGTTCCTGCTCGCCTGGGTACGGGTCGCGACGCTGATCTTCGCGATCTTCTTCGGGCTCGGAACCACGCCGGCGCCGGCCGAGCTGGTGACGCTGGTGGCGTTCACCCCCGACGGGCTCGTGTTCCTCGCGGTCGGCACGCTGGTTGGCGCCATTCTCGCGGGCATCGTGTTCATGCTCTCGGTGGTCGCGATCCCGCTGATACTAGAACGCGACACCTTCGTCCTGGCGGCGATCGCGACCAGCATGGCGGCGACGCTCCGCAATCCCGCGCCGATGCTTCTGTGGGGCTTTCTGATCTCGCTGTTCACGGCGGCGGGAATCGTCACCGCCTATCTCGGCATGGTCATCTTCTTTCCGGTCATCGGGCACGCCACCTGGCATGCCTATCGGGCGATCGTCGCGACCGAGGAGTAGGCCGCGCGCGCCGTCGGTCAGATCCCGCCGAGGCGCAGCCGCGCGTAAAGCGCGACGATCGCGGCGATCAGGACGAAAACGCCCACGAGCGCGGCCGCCAGATGGCCAAGCCAAGCGCGCGCGCCGGGTCCACCGGATTGCGGTTCCCGAATTGCCGACACGGCATCCTCCCCGTTTCCCGTCTCCTTGTCGATTGCTCGTGAGCGTTTGCCGCGTTCGCCCGTTCAGGCCCGGCCGCCGATCGCGCGCAGCACGCCGTCCCAGTGGTTGTTGCGGCACAGCGCGATCGCGTTCGCGCGCCCGAGGTCGTCCACCAGCGTCGCCGCGAGACGGGCGACGGGCGCGGCCCTTTCGAGCGATCCCTTCTCGACCGCGCGGTTCTCTCGTGGGGGTTCGCGAGGTGTTTTCCGGTCCATTGCGTGCCTCCCTGCGCGTCGGGTTCAAGAGACTTGCCTATAAAGCGACCTGTCGCGCGCGCCACCGGCGTCCAGTCACGGACGTTCACGATGACGTTCCCGTGGGGAGGCCCCGTTGGCGGTCAACTGTCGAGGTAGAGCTCGGCGCGCTTCTTCCACTTGCCGTCCGCCTCGCGACAGGCGATCGCGCGGCGGCGCCTCGCCGAACCGTCGTCGGCGACCGTCGTCAGGGTGTATTCACGGCACCATTTACCGCTCTCGCTGCGATAGGTGCGCACCGGAGTCACCGTGCCGCGGCTGCCGCTGTCGGGGTTGCGCCATTCGACCGGGGTGCCGCTGATCTGCGTTTCGAGCGCCTGGTTGACGATCCGCTCGACGAGGCTGCGGTCCTCGGCGCGGAGCGCGTTGAGCCGGGCGATCTCGCGGTCGACCCGGAACTCGGCCGAGAAATAGCCGCTCGCCGCGCCGATGACGAGAACGGCTAGCGACGCCGCGATCGGCAGCAAGTGGCGCGCGGGGGAGGGGCCACCGCCACCACCGCCGGTCGCGGCGTCGCGCCGCGCGGCGAAGCCACGCGCGACGACCCCGATCAGCGGCTCGGGGATGGCTTCGCGCAGGGGTTCGGCAAAGGCCGCGCGCAAAAGTCCGTCGGCCTCCTGCATCGCGTGGAGCTCGGCGCGCAGCGCGGGCGAGGCGGCGAGCGCCTTTTCCACCGCGCGCACCGCCTCGTCGTCGAGCTCGCCGTCGATATAGGCGCTCAGACGCTGGGCATCGATCGTCTTCATCATCGGTCGATCATCCTTCACTCACGCCGCGCATCCTCGCCCCGGGAATTGGACGGGGCATCGCCGTCGAACAGCGTCTTGAGGCTCGCGCGGCCACGGGCGAGCCGGCTCATGACCGTTCCCACCGGCACCTCCAGGATGTCCGCGGCCTCGCGATAGGAAAGCCCCTCCACGCAAACCAGCATCACGACGGCGGTCTGCTCGGCCGGCAAGCGCGCCATGAGCCGTCGCACGGCGTCCAGGGTCAGCCGCCCCTCGGCGACCCGCTCGGCCGCGGCGTCGGCCACCTCCTCGGCATGGACCGGGCGCAGATGCCGTCGGCGCAGGGCGCCGTCGCGCAGATTGTTGAAATGCAGGTTCTGGGCGATCCGGAACATCCAACTGTCGAGGCGGGTTCCCGGCCGCCACAGCTCGAGCTTGAGGATCGCGCGCTCGCAGGTCGCCTGCACCAGGTCGTCGCCGTCGTGGATCGAGCCGGTCAGGCCATAGGCGAATCGGCGCAGTCGCGGCAACAGCGCAATCATTTCGCGCCGGATCGGCTCGTCCACCCCGCTCTCCCCGTCTTCCGGTCGTCCGTCCCATTATCGCAAGGGGTCGCGGGCGGCGCGACACGCCCTTGCAATCGCACGGTTCCCGACAAATTCCGGCATTCTGGACCACGTCAGAACCGTCCCCCTGACCTATACCACGTCATGGGAACAACACGCGGGGCGACGGATTATTCCGCGCGCGCCGGAAATTTCGACGATTGAACCGATGGCGGGCGGGAATAAACCGACGCGCGCCCGTGTTATCATGGCGTAACAGGGACGGCGCCCATCGTCCCGGTCCGGCCGAGCGCGGACGCGGGGCGCGAAGGAGGAATTCCGGTGATCGGAGATCCGGACACCAACGAACCGAGGGCCGAGGTCCGGACGATCCGACCGCGCATGCCGAGCGCGCGGACCCGGCGGACGATTCGTCTTCTCGCCTCGACCAGCGTGATCGCGATGTCGCTCTCGATCGCGCCGGTCGCGATCACGGTCCATCACCACGGCGTTTCGATCGTCAAGATGGCGCAGGCGAGCTCGTGCTTCGTCGCGGGCACGCGCGTCCTGATGGCCGACGGAAGCGAGAAGCCGATCGAGGAGATCGCCATTGGCGACCGGGTGATGGGAATCGATGGCCGGGCCAATCGTGTGACCGCGATCGAGCGGCCGCGGCTCGCCGGTCGCCCGCTCTATGGCTTCAACAGCGGCCGGCCCTTCGTCACCGCCGAACATCCGTTCCGCACGCTGGGCGGCTGGAAATCGATCGATCCGATGGCGACCCGAAGCGAGAACGCGCGGCTGCGTGTCGCCCGGCTCGCCGTTGGCGACATGCTGGTCGTGGCCGCCGCGTCGGTTGGCGCCACGGCGGGGGCCGACGGCGTGCTCGCGACCTCGCCCTCGGTCGCCCCCGCGCTTCAGTACGTGGCGCTGCGCGCGCTGGCCGCCGCGCCGGCCGACCCCGAAACGGTCGTCTACAATCTCATTCTCGACGGCGATCACGGCTATTTCGCCGACCGCTTCCTGGTCCACAACAAGGGCGATGGCGGCGGCGAGGGCGGGGATGGCGGCGACGGCGGCTCCGGGTCGGGCTCGGACGGCGGCGAGGGCTCCGACGGCTCGGGGGCCGACGGTTCGGGCTCGGGGTCCGACGGCGGCGAGGGCTCGGATGGCTCGGGTTCGAGCGGCTCGGGGTCCGATAGCGGCGAATCGGGCAATGATTCGGGCGACGATTCGGGTGACGATTCGGGCCATTCCGGCAAGGGGAGCGCGAGCAGCGGCCAATCCGAGGGACGAGCGGGGAGCTTCTCCGGCGGGCTCGGCAAAGTCGGCTCCGATCTCTCGAAGGACGAGGAAGCAAACGCGATCGCGAATGGCTGGCAATGAAGCCTGAACGGTGCTTCCGGGGGGTGGAGGCGGCGGCTCCGGTCATCGCTCTTTTCGTGATGGCGGTCGCGCTGATCGGCCCGGCGCCCGACGCCCAATCGTCCGCCGATCTCACCGAGGCGATCGCCGACCGCCTTTATCGCGGGCTCGACGAGAACGACGTCGGGCTCGCCCGCGAAACGGTCCAGAAGGCGCTCGAAACCATGCGCAGCGATCATTCGCTCGCCTGGTCGAGCGCCGCGAGCGGGGTCACGGGCAGGGTCACGCCGCTCGCGACCTTCAAGACCTCGACCGGTTACTTCTGTCGGCGCTGCCGCGAGACCGTGATCGGCGGCGCCAACGGAGCCGCGAGCAGCATTCGCGTCGCCTGCCGCGACGACGACGGGGTTTGGCGGCCAGTGGACTGGTAGACGTGGACTGGTAGACGTGGACTGGTAGACGTGGACGGCTGGAACAGGATTGGTGGGACTGGCATGTTGCACTGCATTCCCAATCTGCTCGACGCCGAGGCGCTGGCGACGATTCGCGCGGCCCTGGCCCGCGCCGATTTCGTCGACGGCCGGGCGACCGCCGGGTTTTGGGCGAGGACCGTCAAGCGCAACGAGCAGCTCGACCGCAAGACCGAGGGGCGCGAGGCGCTCGACCGGATGGTGATCGAGGCGCTCGACGCCAGCGTCGACTTCCAGCGCGCGGCCTTTCCGAAAACCATCAACCGCCCGTTGTTCAGCCGCTATCGCGAGGGCATGGCCTACGGTCCGCATGTCGACGACGCGCTGATGGGCAAGGGCGCGCGGCGCATGCGCTCGGACCTCTCGGTCACGATCTTTCTCAGCCCGCCCGACGACTACGACGGCGGCGCGCTCGAGATTCAAAGCCCCTATGGCGCGCAGACGATCAAGCTGCCGGCGGGCGCGGCGGTCGTCTACCCCTCGCAAACCCTGCACCGGGTCGCGCCGGTCACGCGCGGCGAGCGCTTGGCGGTCGTGACCTGGGTGCAGAGCCGGGTGCGCGATGCCAGCCGCCGCGAACTGCTCCACGACCTCGACCGCATCCGCCGCCACCTGCACCGCGCCGCCCCCGAGGCCGAGGAATGCGCGCTCGCCTTCAAGAGCTACGCGAATTTGTTGCGCCTCTGGGCGGAAACGTAGTTAAGCCGTTATAATGTAAATATTTTACAATGCGTCGCGGCAAGCCCGTCGAGCTGTCGCGCGACGTGGCCAGGGGCGTGAAAAGGCCGACCGAGACTGCCTGGGCCAAACTGGACAGGGCCGCGGACCCATCGAGACAATCAATCTATTCGTTCGCCAAGAAGGTTAAGAGGACGCGGGATCGGCGAGCAGCAGGCGGAGGGGCTGGTGGTCTGAGGCGTCGGTCTGCTCATCAATCGCGACGGCCTCGATGCGCCGGGCGAGGCCGGGGGTGGCGAAGAAGTAGTCGCGGCAATGGGGTCCCTCGGGCCACTGGCGGCGGTCGTGGACCCCGCAGGTCGGCGGATGGGGCGTATCCCCGGTCGTGGCGCGCCAGGCATCGACGAAAGGCGGCGTTTCGTCGTCGAAGGGCGCGAGCATGCGGACATGGACCGGGTCGCCGGGCAGCGCGTTGAAGTCGCCGCAGACGATGCAGTCCGACGGCCGGGTCGGGGGCGCGTAGGGGCCGCTCGCGGGCAGCGCACCGCGCGTCCGGTCGTTGGCGGCGGCCTCGCGGTGGAGCGTTCGCAGGCGCTCGACCTGGGCGAGCCGCTGGCACGCCGAATGATATTCGAGATGCGTCGTCACGACGCGCAGCGGCCCGCCCGGAGCCGCGACCACCACCTCGGTCGCCTGACGAGGCATGTGCTTGACCTCGGGCTCGGCCGGCTGGGGCAGGGGGTGGCGGCCGACGTACAGGACGGGCAGGCGCGCGAGCACGAGGTTGCCGTATTGGGCGCGCCGCCCCGGCATCCGGCCGGCGCGCTCGAACGCCGCGCCGAACACCGGCTCGAAGCCTGGGAGCCGCGCCGCCAGCGCCGCCACCTGGTCGGCGCCCGCGCCGTCGTCGATCTCGGGCATGAAGCGGATGACCTCCTGAAGGCAGATCACGTCGGCCTCGCCCAGCGCCTCGATCACCGCCGCGCATCGGTCGAGGTCGAGGTGCCCGTCGACGCCGCGCCCGCTTTGCGCGTTCCAGGTGACGATCGCGGTCACTTGATGCCCGCGTGCATGAAGGACTGCACGAACTGGCGCTGAAACAGAAGGAAGGCGACCAGGAGCGGCGCCACGGCGAGCAGGGTGCCGGCGGTGATGATCGACCAGTCGACCCCCGATTCGGGCGCCCCGAAGATCGCGAGCCCGACCGTAAGCGGCCGGGTCTCGACCGAATTGGTGATGACCAGCGGCCAGAGGAAGTTGTTCCAATGATAGCTGATCGACACCAGGCCGTAGGCGACATAGGTCGGACGCGCGAGCGGCACGTAGACCTTCCACAGGATCTGGAGGGCCGAGCAGCCCTCGACCCGCGCGGCGTCCTCGAGCTCCTTGGGCACGGTCTTGAAGGTCTGGCGAAGGAGAAAGATGCCGAACGCGCTCGCCATATAGGGAAGGCCGATGCCGAGGATGGTGTCGACCGCGCCGATCCGGCTCATGGTGCGGTAGTTCTCGACGATCAGCACCTCGGGCATGATCATGAGCTGCACCAGCACGAGCGCGAAGGCGAGATCGCGGCCGCGGAACTCGAACCGCGCGAAGGCATAGGCCGCGAGCGTGCAGAGCACGAACTGCGCGGCCAGGATCATGCTCACCAGAATAACGGTATTCAGGAAGTAGCGCGCGAACGGCGCCTGCGACCAGGCCTCGCGGAAATTGTCGAGGGTGAGCGGCGCGAACAGCGCGAAATGGGTCGCGTACTCGGGTGGATGAAACGCGCCCCAGAAGGCGTAAAGCAGCGGCGACAGCCACAGGAACGCCAGCAGCCAAGCGCCGCCGGTCTCGATCATGGCGGCGAGATCGCGTCGCGCTCGGGCATTCATCGTCCCTGTTTTCATCGCCGGCGTCGTCATCGGTAGTGAATCCGCTTGTCCATGATCACGAACTGGCCGATCGAGATCACCGCGAGCACGGCGAGCAGCACGACCGTGAGGGTCGCGGCGTAGGTGTCGTCGAAGAAGCTGAACGCGACCTCGTAGATGTAATAGAGCAGCAGCGCGCTCGCGTTGTCGGGACCGCCCTTGGTCAGGATGAAAAGCTGGTCGACGAGCTTGAACGAGTTGATCACCGCGTTGATCAGCACGAACAGGCTGGTCGGCATCAGGAGCGGGAAGGTCACGCGGCGGAAGTAGTACCAGCGGCTCGCGCCCTCGAGCTGGCCGGCCTCCTCGAGCTCGGGCGGCAGCGACTGAAGGGCGGCGAGGTAGAAGATCATGAAGAAGCCCGCCTCCTTCCAGATCGTCATCACGACGATGGCCCACAGAACCGTGTCGGGATCGCCCAGCCAGTTGTGCGACGGGATGCCGAAGTTCGCGGTGATCTGATCGACGAGCCCGATCTCGGGCGTGTAGAAGAACAGCCAGATATTGGCGACCGCGATCATGGGCAGGATCGTCGGTGTGAAGTAGCTCATCCGCACCAGTCCGCGAAGCGGCAGCTTGCCGTTGACCCAGATCGCCATGACCAGCGCGATCGCGATGCTGAGCGGGATGGTGCCGACCGCGAACAGAAGATTGTTGCGCACCACCTGCCAGAACACCTCGTCCTCGATCATGCTCCGGTAGTTGTCGAGGCCGACGAAGACCGAGGGGCGGAGCACGGTGCCCGACGAAAAGAAGCTCTCCCACAGGGTGGCGAGAGCGGGATAGTAGGTGAAGGCGATCAGCAGGATCGCGGCCGGCATCAGCAGAAGCCAGCCGTAGACCTGATTAAGCGTCGAGTTCCTGATCGCCATGCCGCGTGCTCCGGGCGAGGACCCGGGAGGCCCCCGAGGGGCCTCCCGAGGCTCGGCCGGTCAGACCCTAGCGATACCGCTTGAGCAGGCGGTCGGCCTGCTTCTGGGCGGCGGACAGCGCCTCGGCCGGCGTCTTGGAGCCGACCAGCACCGACTGGATCGCGTCGTCGAGAAGCTTGCGCACGCGGCCCGTCTGATAGGTCGAAAGCTCGGCCGTCGCGAACTTGAGTTGATCGCGGGCGACCGCGGCGGGCGGGAACTCGGCCACGTATTTCTTGAGCGCCGGCGTCTCGTAGGCCGCCGGGCTGGTGCCGATGTAGCCGGTCTTGATGCTCCACTCTGCGGCGCGCTCGGGCGCGGTCATGAAGCGGATCAGCCGCATGGCCGCCTGCTTTTCCTCGGGCGTGCTCTTCTTGAAGATGTAGAAGTTGCCGCCGCCCGTGGGCGTGCCGCGGCGCTTGTTGGCCGGCAGCATGGCGACGCCGAAGTCGAACTTGGCCTTCTTCTTGACGACCGTCAGGTTGCCGGTCGAATGCCACATGATGGCGGTCTTGCCCTCGAGGAAGTTCTGGCGCAGCGTGCCCCATTCGATGGTGCCCGACGGCATCACGCCGTACTTCGAGCCGAGGTCGCGCCAGAACTGGAGCGCCTCGACGGTCGCCGGGGCGTCGAAGAAGGTCCGGTTGCCGTCATTGTTCATCAGCACCTGGTCGTTCTGCATGGCGAGCGCGCCGAACATCCAGTAGGGATAGCCGGTCGAGGGGATCATCAGCCCCCAGCGCGTGACCTGGCCGTTGCTGGTCTTGGTCAGCTTCTTGCCCATGGAGACCAGCTCGTCCCAGGTTGCCGGCGGCTTCTCGGGGTCGAGGCCCGCCTCGCGGAACGCGTCCTTGTTGTAGTACATGACGATGGTGGAGCGCTGAAATGGAATGCCCCAGGTCTTGCCCATGGTGCGCCCGTTGCCCATCAGCGCCGGATAGAAGCTGTTAAGCCAGGCGCGCTCCTCGTCGGTCGAGACCAGATCGTCGAAGGGAACGATCGCGCCCTGCTCGATGAGCTCGTAGATGTCGATCGCGAACATCACCGAAAGCTGCGCCGGCTCGCCGCTCTTCAGGGCGGCGAGCGCCTTGATGCGGGCGTCGTTGTAGTTGCCGGCGTAGATCGCGTTGACCTTGACGTCGGGGTTCGCCTTCTCGAACTCGGCGACCAGGCCGTCGACGATCTTGGTCAGCGGTCCTCCGACCGCCACCGGGTAGTACATGGTCAGCTCGACGCCGGCCGAGGCCGTTCCGGCAAGCGCCGTGAACAGGCCGGCCGCCATCAGCGCGGCTGCGGATTTTTTCAAGAGTCTCGCAAACATGGTGTCACCTCTTTGTCCATTCCCTGCGTTAAAACCTTCGACTAGGGGTCCGCGAGGGGAGGGGGCGTCGCGCGGCCTCCCCCCACGACCCGGCACGCCGCTAGGCGGCGATACTTCGAACCCGAGAGCCGCTCATGCGCCGCCCCGACGCGCGGTCGAACACGTGGACATGCTCGCTCGACCAGCACAGCCGCGCGATCTCGCCGGGCGTGACGGGAAGGCGGCCCGGCACGCGCACCTGTATCGGTTGGCCGCCGATCCGAGCGGTGATGATGGTATCGGCGCCGAGATAGTCGCCGACGACGAGCTCGGCGGGCAGCCCGCCCTCGGCCGCGATCGTCACGTGCTCGGGGCGAATGCCGAAGATCCGGTCGACGCCCGGGCCGTCGAGCACCGGCGCGTCCGAGCCGTCGAGCACCGCGCCCTCGGGACCGTCGGCGAGCGCGAGCAGGTTCATCGGCGGCGTGCCGATGAAGCTCGCGGCGAAGGTCGTCGCCGGGTGGTCGTAGAGGTCGTCGGGGGTGCCTTCCTGCTCGATCCTTCCCGCATGGATCAGAATGATCTTGTCGGCCATGCTCATGGCCTCGGTCTGGTCGTGGGTGACGTAGATCACGGTCATGCCGATCCGGCGCTGCAAGGCGCGAATCTCGATGCGCATGTCGTGGCGCAGCTTCGCGTCGAGGTTGGAAAGCGGCTCGTCCATCAGGCAGATCGCATTCTCGGCGACGATCGCGCGGGCGAGCGCGACGCGCTGGCGCTGACCGCCCGAAAGCTGCGCGGGCTTGCGGTCGAGAAGCCCGGAAAGCCCGACCAGATCGGCCACCCGGGCGAGGCGCTCGGTCCGCTCGGGTCTGGGAATCTTGCGAACCTTGAGGCCGAAGAGAATATTCTCGGCGACGTTGAGGTGGGGAAAGATGGCGTAGGACTGAAAGACCATCGAGACGCGGCGTCGCGCCGGCGGCTCGTGGGTCGCGTCGCGCCCGGCTATGATGATCCGCCCGTCGCTCGCCTCCTCGAGGCCCGCGATCATGCGCAGCGTGGTCGATTTGCCGCAGCCCGACGGGCCGAGAAGCACGACGAAGCTTCCCTCGTCGACGCGAAACGAGACGTCGTCGACCGCGACCGTGTCGCCCCAGCGCTTGGTCACGTTGATCAACTCGATCGCGGACATGAGCCTTGCTGCGTCCTCCCTTTGCCGGCCCCGGCCTCTCCGGCTTGTCCCCATCGCCGGCCCCGGATTTCCCCGGGCTTCGAACGGTGCCCCCCCGTTTAGCGCTTCATTATGTCCATTTTATTACAAAAAGTATGTTGGAAAACTTACGTATCTGTCAAGAACGAAGGACCGCGCCCCCTTCGTTCAGTTCGCCTGAAGCGCGATCGCGTCCTCGCCCGGCGCGGGCGGGGCGACGACCAGTTTGACGCCGTTGGCCTCGAGCTGCCCGGCGATCGGCGCGGGGGGCGGGGCGTTGGTGAACAAGGCGTCGATTTCCGAGACATGGGCGAGCCGGATCATGGCGTCGCCCGCGAACTTGCTCGAATCGGCGACCACGAAACGGTGGCGCGAAATCTCGATCGCGGCGCGCGAAACCCGGGTGTCGCGGTAGTCGTAGTCGAGCATCTGTCCCTCGGGATCGATTCCGCCGATGCCGAAGATGCCGTAGCGCACCCGGAACTCGCGCAGGAAATCGGCGGCCGCCTCGCCGGTAATCGCGCGGTCGTGGCTGCGCACCATTCCGCCGGTCAGGATGATCTCGAAATCGGTATTCTCGCAGAATGTGGAAACAACCGCTATGTGATTGGTAATAATGCGTAAATTTCGGTGGCGCAGCAAGGCTTCCGCGACCGCTTCGGTGGTCGTGCCGATGTCGATAAAGAGCGAGGCGCCGTCCGGAATCTCGCGCGCGAGCGCGGCGGCGATGCGCCGCTTCTCCGCCGCAAAGCGCACCCGGCGGTTGGAGTAGGCGAGCCGGTCGCGGCCCGTGGGCAGCCCCGCGCCGCCGTGATAGCGCTGAACGAGATTGCGCCGGCTCAATTCGATCACGTCGCGGCGGATGGTCTGGGCCGAGACGTCGAACGCCTGGGCCATGCTCTCGATCGAGGCGTAGCCCTTCTCGCGAACGATCCTCACGATCGCGTTTTGGCGCTCGCCCGATCCCAGCCGCCGTCCGGTCGTTGTGCTGTTCACCGTCTCTCCGCCGCCATTGGGCGCTTGGATTCGCGCCCCGTCCCGGGCGGAGCGGGCATCGATCCGCCGGGAACGATCACAAAATGTAAGATATTTTACATTTATTGGCAAGAGACGCGTGCGCCACCGCCAGCGTGATCGCGCGCAGATCCTCGGGCTCGAGGTTGTGGGCGCCGGTCTTGCCGGTGCGGCGCGCCATGATCGACGCCTCGCCCGACCGCGCGCCGCCGAAGTAGAGAAGGTCGATATCCTTTTCGCGGTCGTCGACGAGGCGCAGTACAGGGGGGTCGCCGAGATGCGGTTCCTGGCGACACTCGGGATCGCGCGGACACAAGTTTCAGCTTCTCATGTCCGCATTCTCTAGCGATTGATAATTTATTGATATTGCTAGTAAAAATGGAGCCGGATGAGGGATTCGAACCCACGACCTACTGATTACAAATCAGTTGCTCTACCACTGAGCTAATCCGGCGTTCCGGGGCGTGTCGGGGGACGATAGCGCCGTGGGGGGGTGGGCGGCAAGCGGGCCTTGTTCCGGCCGGCCTCCGGCTTGCCGGGGGTTTCGCCCGTTCAGCCGCTTCGGGTGGCGGCGTAGAGGGCGACGGCCGTGGCGGCGGCGACGTTGAGGCTCTCGACCGCGTCCGAGATTGGCAGCCGCGCGAGCCCGTCGCAGCGCGCGCGCGTGAGCCGGCGCAGTCCCGCGCCCTCGGCGCCGAGAACCAGCGCGATCGGGCCGCCGGGCAGCGCCGCCTCGATCGTCGCCTCGGCCGCGCCGTCGAGGCCCAGGCACCAATAGCCCAGGCGTTGCAGGCGGTCGAGCGCGCGGGCGAGGTTGGCGACCCGAACCAGCGGCACGATGTCGAGCGCCCCCGAGGCGGCGCGGGCCAGCGCGCCGCTCTCGCGCGGGCTGTGGCGGTCGGGGACGATCACCGCGCGGGCGCCGAAGGCCGCCGCCGCGCGCAGGCAGGCGCCCATGTTCTGGGGGTCGGTCACTTGATCGAGGACCACCACGACCGTTCGTTCGCCCGTGTGCTCGTCCGTGGCCGGGGTCGCGCAGACGTCGTCGAGCGTCGGCGAATCCAGCGGCTCGACGGCCAGCGCGAGGCCCTGATGGACCGCGCCCGGGGGCAGCGCGTTGCGCGGCAGGGCGGCCTCGAAATCGCCCCGAGGCGGGGTTTCGGGCGCGAGTCCCGGGGGTGGAAAGGGAGCGCCGCATTCGCGCGCGAGCGCGGCGAGCGCCTCCTCGGTCGCGACCAGCCGGCGGCGGCGGCGGCGCGGGTTGGCGAGCGCCGCGGCGACCGCGTGGCGGCCGTAGATCCAGACCGTTCGGTCGGCGCCACGCGACGCGCGCGGGGCCGGGCGGGAGCGGGCGCGATGGCGCGCCGATCGGGGCTTGCGAAACGTCATCGCTTGATATAGTGTCCGGCGTTCACCGAGAGCAACATTCATCGTCTCGACGCATATCTCCTTTACCGTAATCGATGGGGCGGGAAGTAGGCGTTTGCGCGCGTCAAGGCCATTGACAACGCAACGAAAAACCCGATAGTGCGCGCTGCCGAGACGTCGGCGGCCGCGCCGCGTCGGTGCGGAGGGGTGGCCGAGTGGTTAAAGGCAGCAGACTGTAAATCTGCCGACGGATGTCTACGTAGGTTCGAATCCTACCCCCTCCACCACAACGCGTCGCGACGTCACGTGTGCTCGACCGGCGGGTGTAGCTCAGTGGTAGAGCTCCAGCCTTCCAAGCTGGCTACGCGGGTTCGATTCCCGCCACCCGCTCCATCTCGTGCGTGCCGACGCACCGGCATTCGTCCGGACGCCGGCGGGGGAACACCACAACCGGCAAGCGCTGCCGAGGATTGAGAAGGGACGATGTCGAAGGCGAAGTTTGAGCGGACGAAGCCGCATTGCAACGTAGGGACGATTGGCCACGTCGACCACGGGAAGACGACGTTGACGGCGGCGATCACGAAGATCCTCGCCGAGACGG
>Ga0114931_10001005_pt1 | contig 35601 bp, 29 predicted proteins | sample 2SBtaG_FD_89579 | JGI IMG/M metagenome (GOLD analysis project Ga0114931, IMG submission 89579) | Deep subsurface microbial communities from Kolumbo volcano to uncover new lineages of life (NeLLi) - 2SBTROV14_V59a metaG | ecosystem: Environmental > Aquatic > Marine > Volcanic | place: Kolumbo... | reverse complement strand
CACGTGTGTAGCCCGGGACGTAAGGGCCATGATGACTTGACGTCATCCCCACCTTCCTCCGGTTTATCACCGGCAGTCTCCCTAGAGTGCCCGGCATTATCCGCTGGCAACTAAGGACGAGGGTTGCGCTCGTTGCGGGACTTAACCCAACATCTCACGACACGAGCTGACGACAGCCATGCAGCACCTGTATACCAGTCCCAAAAGGGAAAACCCTGTTTCCAGGGTGGTCCGGCACATGTCAAGCCCCGGTAAGGTTCTTCGCGTATCATCGAATTAAACCACATGCTCCACCGCTTGTGCGGGCCCCCGTCAATTCCTTTGAGTTTCAACCTTGCGGTCGTACTCCCCAGGCGGGGCACTTAATGCGTTAACTGCGGCACGGAAGGGGTCGATCCTCCCACACCTAGTGCCCATCGTTTACAGCCAGGACTACCAGGGTATCTAATCCTGTTTGCTCCCCTGGCTTTCGCTCCTCAGCGTCAGAACCGGTCCAGAAAGCCGCCTTCGCCACTGGTGTTCCTCCTGATATCTACGCATTTCACCGCTACTCCAGGAATTCCACTTTCCCCTACCGGTCTCAAGCCCCGTAGTTTCAAGGGCGCCTCCACGGTTGAGCCGTGGTCTTTCACCCTTGACTTGCGAGGCCGCCTACGAGCTCTTTACGCCCAATGAATCCGAACAACGTTTGCTCCCCCCGTGTTACCGCGGCTGCTGGCACGGAGTTAGCCGGAGCTTCCTCTGGTGGTACTGTCAGATCACTCGGGTATTGGCCGAATGACGTTTCATCCCACCTGACAGGGTTTTACGATCCAAGGATCTTCATCACCCACGCGGCGTCGCTCGGTCAGGGTTTCCCCCATTGCCGAAGCCTCTCGACTGCTGCCTCCCGTAGGAGTCTGGGCCGTATCTCAGTCCCAGTGTGGCCGACCACTCTCTCAAGCCGGCTACCCATCGTCGCCTTGGTAGGCCGTTACCCCACCAACAAGCTAATAGGACGCGGGACCATCCTCCGGCGGAAGCTTGAAACAGAGGCCTCCTTTAACTGCGGACCATGCGATCCGCAGCGTTATGCGGTATTAGCAGCCCGTTAGAGCTGTTATTCCCCACCTGAGGGCAGGTTTCCCACGCGTTACTCACCCGTTCGCCACTTTACTCACACCCCGAAGGGTGCTTTCTCGTTCGACTTGCATGCCTAATCCACGCCGCCAACGTTCGTTCTGAGCCAGGATCGAACTCTCCGTTGTAGAGTTTTCAACCTGAGAACCAACAAAAATGCACTTCGGATCGACGAGTGTTTCCTTTATTTGCCACGTACAGGCGCACAAAAAGGGGACCCGCCGGGGCCGAAGAGTTGGTTCGATTTCTTGAGTAAACCAGACCAGTATGCTCCGAACGAAGCATCCCGATCAAGGTTCGAACCCAAATCAACTGGCGCTCACACACACTATTCTGTTTTCAAAGAGCAAAACGGACGGGCGGCCCATTCGGCCACCCATCCGAACTTGGTAAACGCCAATATATCCGAGGTTTGCCGGACTGTCAAGGGGGTAAAAATAAAAACTTCGCGGCGCCTGCGGGCGCCACTCCCAAACGCAAGTTCTTCCGTTACACTACATTACGATGTATTGCCATCTCATCATCGCCCGCCCGTGCGGGCCCGGCAAACGTGCTGCGCAAATTTCACGGTCGCCCGCGCCACTTCGCGGTGCCCGGCGTAGGTAAAATGCGTCCACGTGAGCCGTTCACCCGCCGCCGCGCGGGCCTCGAAACGCTTTTGCAGCGCGATGAGCGCTGCGCCATGGGCGCGCGCCACGCGCGCCAGGTCATTCTCGAAGCGCATCGGATCGAACGATTCGTCAATCTGTTGTAACGCGTTGATCCGGGCCGTGGTGTACACCATCGGGACCGAAGCGAACGCCACGCGAACGCCATCCCGTCTGAATCGCTCGGCGATGTCCCCGAGCATCCGCAGACACAGCGCATAGTGCGCGGCTACACGGGGCTTCGGCGAACGGGTGCACAGGGTCAGAGGCCCGGACAGATCGCCCTCGTGGCGTACAAGCGCATCGAGGCGATGCGCGCGCGTAAGCGCGTTGTAGCGCTGCGCGAGCAGCGATATCAGCGCGCTGTGCCGTTTGAGAGGGCCGATCGCGCGGCGCACCCGGCATCCGCGCGCGTCATGAAACGAAAAGTCGATCCGGGGGCTGCCGCCGTCTGCAAACGACGCAAATGGGCGCAACGGATTCGTCGCAGTGGACGGCGCGATATCAGCAATATCATTGTGCGGCACGAATAGCACGATCACAGCATCGGGATGGTATGAGAGCACTTCATCGACGAGCAGCCATTCTTCCGTTTGCGTCACGCCCGAGCGACCAAAATTGAGCACTTCGGCCCCGCGCCAGGTGGCCTGCAACGTACGCTCGGCAATTGCGCAGAACGTCGAGTCGCTCTCGACCTGAAACGCTTCTACAAAACTGTCCCCGAGAACAGCTATGCGACACGGCCCGTCTGTGCGCACGACCTGCCGCTCGCGATCCCGCCAGCCGTGGGCATTAATTCGGCCGTGAATCGCATGATCGTTCTCGCCAAAAAACCAGTAGGCGCTCGAGGGGACAAATCGCCAGCCGATGCGATTGTCGGTACGCGTCCACGCAAGGCGCGCACCGAACAGGTGCGTGGTGCGCAGCACCAGTTCCGTAGCGCCGAGTACAAACGCAAACGCGGCTGTCGCCAAAAGCAAATTAGCGCCGACGCGCTTCATTGCACCACCTCCCCTACGACGGGCACGGCATGATCGCTCGCCGTGCACGGGGATATTCCGGTGTGCACAGTCAACGGGACGCCCGATCGCGTGGCGCCCCGAGATGCCGTGCCAGCAGGTCGAGAAATCCGTCGGCCGCGTCGTCCCAGCGAAAGCGTTGCACATGTGCGTGTGCCGCGGTTGCGAGACGATCGCGCAGCGCACGGTCGTCGATCATGCGCGCGATCGCGTGCGCGAGCGCCGGGGGGTCGTCGGGAGCAACGAGCAACGCCGTTCGCCCGTCGAACGCGAAATCCGCGACACCTCCGATGTTCGTACACACTACGGGCACACCGCACGCCATCGCCTCCACCACCGGGTTGTTCCATCCGGCATAGCGCTGTGCATCGACGAACAGATCGGCGGCGCAATAGGTTGCGGCCATCTTACACTGCGGAATGCCCATGCCGTGGTACGTTCTCAGTTCCACGCGGGGATGAGTTCGTTTCGCGCGATCGAGCGCCGCGCGTATGGTGGCCGTTCCCTTGTGCGCCCGCGGATCCCCCGAGCACAACACCACGAATTGTCGTCTCTTGTCATTGTTCCCCCCGCGGTTATCGTCCGGCCGCGCAACGTCCACCGGATGGAACAGGTCGAAGTTCACGCCTCCGAGTTGCCGTTCCACGTTCATTCCCATGTGCTCGCGCAGCCAGCTCTGTATCCACGTGGCATTGGCAACGTGGACAAACGGCAACTGCAGCGCTCTCTTGAGCGACATCATGCGGCCTTTGCGCGGCCAAAAAATACCGGGATGAAACCGCGTAAGACGATCGCGTTCGTAGAGCGCCAGAATGTAGTGAACCTTTACTTTCGCCCGCGCACGCCGGGCCCACCGGTAGTCCGGCGGATTGTTGAAGATCACCACGTCGTGGCCATGCGCGGCGAGCGTCCCGAGAGGCTGTACCCCCGCTTTGCATTCCATCCACGCGCACGGCGTACCCGCGGGGTGGTAGATCGTAACGCGTGCGCCGCGATCCACAAACCGATTCGCAAACTCGAGGACACGGCGGATGCCACCGTAGAGCTCGAGGTGGGGTTCGATGAAGGCAATGTGCATGGGGTTGCGAATTACGAACCGACCCAGCCGGACTCGCCATCGCAGTAGTGTTCTTTCTTCCAGATGGGGACGCGCCGCTTAATTTGTGCCACGATGTACTCTGTCGCTGCGAACGCCTCGGCGCGGTGCGCGGAAGCAACCGCTACGAACAACGAGACGTCTCCCACGGTAAGGTCCCCCACACGGTGCACCGCCGTCGCACGTACTTCGAAGCGTTCCCGGGCATCGGCGACTACAGCGTCGAGCACACGCTCGGCCATCGCATGATAGCACTCGTAGGTAATCCCGTCGACGGAGCGACCGCCATTGTGGTTGCGGACGATGCCCGCAAATGTGATTACGGCCCCGTTCGCGTCGCCCTGCACACGGGCGATCACGGCGCGTGCGTCGATGGGTTCGCGCGTAATCGCCGAGTGCGCGGGCTCGGGCTGTGGAGTCGCCATCTCAGCCTCCGGATACCGGCGGAATCACGGCTACGGTATCGCCGTCGTGCAACGGATAATCGGGTTCCACAAATTCTTCGTTGACGGCGATCGATACGGGCAACGATCGCGGGATCGACGGCAGCGTGTCGAGTACGCGCCGCGCCAGATCCCCCGCCGTCGCACCCGCGGGCGCGTCCACGTTCTGGCACGACGTACCCGCCGCTTCGCGCAGCACGGCGAAAAACAAAACATCGACCTTCATCCCCATCCCCCTGCCAGGCCGGGCAGCGTCAGGGTACGGACCGTGGCGCCCTTTCGCCGCGCCCGCTGTCCCGGTGCGATGACCACGATGCAATTGGCCCCGGCAAGACGGCTGACCTGATGCGATCCCTGACCCGGAAGCACGGTGACGCGCCGGCGTGCGTCCTCCCGGCCCCGTAAATACAACCAGCGCCAGGCATCGGGGCGCACGGCCGCGGCAAGTCGCGCCTCGTGCGCACGAAGGCCTGCGCCTTTGCCACCGGAAAGTTTGTCGAGCGCGGGCAACACGTAGAGGCAAAAACATACGAACGCGCTTACCGGGTTACCCGGCAGGCCGAATACCGCACGCCGCCCGCGCGTGCCAAACCACAGGGGCTTGCCCGGCTTCTGCGCCACACCGGCAAAAACGCGTCGAACGCGCGCGCCACGCAAGACTCCGGGAACCAGGTCCCGTCGCCCCATCGAAACACCACCGACCGTGACGAGCACGTCGCCCCATGCGAGGGCCTCCCGCACGGCCTTATCGATCGCACCGCGCCGGTCGCAAGCGTGCGCCACGCGAACGGGCCCGGCCGGCGAGTCCGCGAGCAACACAGCGAGCGCGGCGGCGTTGCTGTTGTAAATCTGCCCGGCGCGCAGCGGTTGTCCCGGCTCGACGAGTTCGTCCCCGGTTGTCAGCACGCAAACACGCGGTCTGCGCGTGACATCAACGTGCGTCACCCCCCCGGCGGCCAGAGCCGCAACGGTTCCGGCGTGCACCCGGTGCCCGCCGCCAGCGAGCACATCGCCTCGGCGGCAGTCTTCCCCCGTTCGGCGCACGTGCCGGCCCGCTGGCCACGGCGTTGCCATCACCAGGGATTTTCCGTCCACGTGCGCGCGTTCGAACGGGATCACGGTGTCGGCACCGCGGGGCATGGCCGCACCGGTCATCACAGCGCGGGCGCGCGCGGCCGCAACGCGGCCGGGCGCGGGCGTCCCGGCGTACACGTCGTTGTCAAGGGCAAGGCGTACGGGCGCCCGCGCCGACGCGCCCTGCGCGTCGCGCGCCCGCAGCGCATACCCGTCCATCGCCGTGTTGTCGAACCCGGGCACGTTGACGCGCGCGCGAACGGGTCCTGCCAGCCGGTAGCCCGGCGCTTCGCCGAGCGGCACACGCACGCGGGGCAACCGGCGTAACGCGGCGAGAACAAGAGCCCGCGCGTTATCCGGACAGATCAAACGAGAGTCCATAACACCTTTATCGACACCGCCACAATCAACGCGGCGATCATCCGTTGCAGCCCGCGTACGGGAATACGGTACGCTCCCATGCGCGAACCGATCTGTCCACCCGCGAGGACGACAAGTACCAGAGGAATGGCCCACGTGCCCAGCGCGACGCCCTTGTGCAACTGTCCGACCATACCGGCTAAAGAATTGACGAGAATGAACAGAGCCGAGGCAGCGGCGGTACCGCGTACGCTGGCCACACCGGTCAGAAGAAGAACGGGCGCGAGAAATACCCCACCACCGATGCCTACCAGACCCGCGAGAAAACCGAGGAATCCGCCGACGGGCAGGCCCACCGTCCATCTCCGGCGCTCGCTCCATGCGGTCGCGCGCCGGGCGGGTGAGCGGAAGAACGCCCGGGCACCCGCTGCAAACAGCGAGACGCCCAGAAGCACGGTGAACAGCACACGCCCCACCGGCAGGGTTCCACCGAGCCAGGCCGCGGGAACCGACAGCACGAGGAACGGCAGTATCCGGGGCCCGTCGAGTGCACCGCTTCGCCAGAAGTGCCACACCCCACCGGTGGCAACCACCAGATTGCAGGCCAGCGCGACCTGCGGCACCACCGTGTGCGAAAGACCGGCGAGTGCGAGCAGTGCAAGATATGACGACCCTCCTCCAAACCCCACGCTCGAATACACCCCGGCCACCACAAAAAACGCCGGCAGCAGCCATAGGGCGAACGGAACATCCATCACCGCTCGTCCTCTCCCGCGGCATTCGCGGCCCGTCGCTCCGCCGCGTGCGCATCCCTCTTGCCGCGTTCGTGCCCTCCGCCGCGCACCATCGGCCACGCGTGGAACAGCGCCGGCAGCAGCGCATCGCACGATTCGGCCGCCCCTCGCGAACTTCCCGGCAACGTAACGATCAGCGTCCGCCCACAGACCCCCGCCACCCCGCGCGAAAGCATCGCATAGGGCGTGCGCGATTGTCCGTACGCGCGCGCTGCCTCCACGATACCGGGTGCGGTTCGTTCCACAACCCGCGCCGCCGATTCCACGGTCACATCGCGCGGCCCCAGCCCCGTTCCCCCGGTAGTCAGGACCAGGTCGTACCCCTCACTGCACAACGCGCGCAGTCGCGATTCGATCTGCTCCTGTTCGTCGGGCAATACATCGTATTGTGGGTCGAGTCCGAACTGCGCAAGACGTTCGGCAATCACTCGTCCCGAGCGGTCCTCGCGCGTCCCGGCGAATGTGCCGTCCGACGTGACGATCACCGCCGCGCGGTAGCCTTCCGGCGGCCGGTCCGTAAAATCGCTTTTCCCTCCACGCTTTTTCTCCAAATGCACCGCTTCAATCGTCATTGAGGTGTCCACCGCCTTGAGCATGTCGTAGAGCGTAAGCGCTGCCACCGATGCAGCGGTCAACGCTTCCATTTCCACGCCGGTCTTCCAGATTGCTTCCACGGTGGTATCGATGGTGATGTGGTCTTCGTGAAGACGGATATCGATGTGGACCGCATCGACCGGAATCGGGTGGCAGTACGGAATAATCTGCGGCGTGCGCTTGGCCGCCTCCACTGCAGCCACGCGCGCCACCACAACCGCATCTTTCTTGGGCAGGTCGTTGCTCCGCACGCGCTCCACCGTTGCGGGCGCGCACCGAAGCACGGCGCTCGCCACCGCCCGGCGTTTCGTCGTAATTTTGTCGGTAACGGGCTTCACGTGCTATCCCCCAATGTTGTGTATGCGCGGCGCGCTCGTGGCGCGCGCACGACGTTGTTCGGTATCGGTGCACCCGGCCGGGTGGAACGGCGCATGGTCGTACTGGCTACCGCGCGGCTTGGCCGCCACCCCGGCCCGGATGGCTACCTCGAGTTCGTGGTCGTCTCCGTGCTCGAGAGCCGCGCGCAGATCAAATTGCGCATGCGAGAACAGACACGGGCGCAGTTTACCATCGACGCTCACGCGGATGCGCGAGCACGTATCGCAGAACGGATCGGTGAGCGGGGCGATGAACCCCACGCGGCCGGCGCCGTCGTCCACCGCGAACGGTTCGGCGGGTGCGTCCCCGCGCGCAAGCGGGACAAGTCGGAACGTCTGCTCGATCAACGCGCGCACCTCACCGAGCGGGTAGACAAGGTCGGGCCGCCACCCGCTACCACACAGCGGCATAAACTCAAGAAAGCGCACGTCGAGTTGCCGCTCTACGGCCAGGCGCACGAAATCGAGAATTTCGCCGTCTTCCATATCGCGCAGGACAACCACGTTGAGCTTGACGTGCAGACCCGCTGCGAGCGCGGCATCGATGCCCTCGCGCACCCTCTCGTACCGCCGGTACCGTGTTACCCGGACGAACCGTTCGGGATCAAGGCTGTCGAGCGAGACGTTCACGCGCGCCAGACCGGCCCTTCGCAACGGACCCGCCAGCACGGCCAGACGACTGGCGTTCGTGGTCAGCGAGAGTTCGATGGCGCCGCCGCTGCGGTGCAGCGCACGCACCAGCTCCACGATGTCGCGACGCAGCAGCGGTTCCCCTCCGGTCAACCGCACGCTGCGCACTCCCATGCGCGCGCAGGTTGCCACAAGACGCACGAGTGCACGCCGCGACAGATAACGTTGCCTGTCAAGGGCGTCAACCCCTTCGGGGGGCAGACAATACACGCATCGAAAATTACAGCGGTCGGTGAGCGACAGGCGCAGCGTGCGGATGCGACGGCCGAAGCCGTCCACAAGGGGTGCGGACATACCGAGGTCTCCTTTTCAAGTCATCGCGCGCGCCGTAGCGCTGTGCGAATCGGAAGGCAGTTCGGTTTCCCGCCCTACCCTGACGGCGCGGCGACCATACCCGTCGGCTTCAGGCCATCCGCGCTCGGAGATATTTGACGCCGGAATTTGCGGCGATGAACGCTTCGGAGCATTCTCTCCGGATTATACCCCGGTGTCGCCGGGACTGCAACCCCGGGCACGTTTGAGATCCTCGGATGTGTTGACATTCGTGATCGCGTCGGCAAGCGGCCCCGCGAGCGGGACCACGGCGACGGCCAGCGAAGCAATCCAGTCGTGTACGGCGAGGTGACCGCTGCGTAATTGGTCGCTCATCCCGGCGATCACCCGTTGATGGTAGGCCGCGCAGAGCGGCTCCAGTCCCCGTCCGGCGTCGGCCACGACAGCGTCGACGTTCGGCCTGCGGGCTGCCGCGATGGCGTCAATCACCTCGGGCTGAAGCCGCGGCATGTCGCAGGCCACAACCACGCACCACGGGGTGTGGACGCACCGCAGTGCCGTGTAGATCCCGGCGAGCGGCCCGAGCCCCGGCATTTCGTCGGGAACCACGCGGCACCCGACGAATGCGTATCGTTTCGGGTAACCGCCGGCCACGATGACCGGGGCTACCCGTCCGCGCAACACGCCGCACACCCGTTCAATCATCGGCACACCGTCCACCACGGCGAGCGCTTTGTCACGCCCCATACGGCGCGAAGAACCGCCGGCGAGGACGGCTCCGGCCACGCCCGCCATCACGAGCGTGGCGTCGGAGATGGGTTTTTCCCGTGGGCTCGTCCGATCGCCGTTGGCACGCATCACGTCACGCGCACGTCCAGGAACCGACGTTTGCCCACCTGGATTGCATACGGCTGTGCCCGCGCGCGAAACCGCGTCTCCACGTCGGTAATTTTTTCGCCGTCTACCTTCACCGCACCCTGTCGGATCATGCGCCGTGCCTCCGAAGAACTCTTGCACAGCCCCGCGTCGGCGATCACGCGCACAACCCACGCGCCCTCATCGCCTGCCTCCACGTCGGCAGCGGGGACATCATTTGGACGGTCTTTGCTCACATGAATCGTATTGAAGTGCTCTTCGGCTTCACGCGCGGCGTCGTCGTCGTAAAACTGCGCGACGAGATCACGGGCGAGTTCACGCTTGAGGTGCGATGGATTCACCGATGGGTCGTCGAGACGCGCGCGCACCTCGCGCAGCCCCTCGGGTGAGTACGAACTGACGAGTTCGAAATACTTCCCGATCAGTTCGTCGGGGATACGCATTGTCTTGCCGAATATTTCCGACGGCGGCTCGGTAATGCCAATGTAGTTGCCCAGCGACTTGCTCATTTTTTCCACGCCATCGACGCCTTCGAGGACAGGTAACGTGAGGATTACCTGTGGCTCCACGCTGTACTGGCGCTGGATGTCCCGCGCCATAATGAGATTGAACTTCTGTTCCGTGGCGCCAATTTCCACGTCGGCGCGCAGCGCCACCGAATCGAAGCCCTGGGCGAGCGGATATACGAATTCGAGCAGACTGATCGGCCGCCCTTCGGAGTAGCGCTTGTGAAAATCGTCGCGCTCGATCATTTGCGCGACGGTCTGCGTGGCGGTTAACTCCAGCACCTCGGCAAATGTTAATTTGGAGAGCCAGCGGCTGTTGTAATCCACACGAGTCCGCTTGGGGTCGAGGATACGAAACGCCTGTTCGGTATACGACCTGGCATTGTCCACGAGCTGCTCGTGGGTCATGCGCACGCGGGTATCGCTGCGCCCGCTCGGGTCGCCGATCATCCCGGTAAAATCACCGATCAGAAATACCACTTCGTGGCCCAGGTCCTGGAACTGACGCAGCTTGCGCAACCCGACAGTATGGCCCAGATGAATATCGGGCGCCGTCGGGTCGAATCCCTGTTTCACAATCAACCCGGCACCCGAATCGACTGCTCGTTGGAGTTTGTCCCGCAGTTCGGTCTCGGGGATAATCTCCACCACACCCTGACGGATGATCTCCAGGTGTTGCTCCACCGAAAAATCTGACGGGGATGGGCTTTTTCCCATAGCATTCTTTCTTTCGTTACGTATTGCCCCGGCGACCCGGACCCCATCAAGCGAGTTTACCACCCCCGCGAACGGGGCGGCAACCACAGCCGGTCAGCGCGGACGTCGGAACGAGAGGATGTACGAACTGTCCGTGTTCCACTCAATCCCGTACCGCGGCTCGGACCCCTTCCATGCCCGCACATCGCAAAATCCCGAGCTTTCAATCTGCGCCACGAGGTCATCGTGGGAAAAAATCCGCATCTCCAACGTCGCACCCGGTCCCCCGTGAAAGCGCAGGTTATCAAACGTCTCTACGAGCCCGTCGCGGGTGCGGTTGTAGAGAACGTACTTTCCGTGTTCTTTTTCCGCGTGCCATTCGTACAGGCTCGGATAATGCTCAACCGTATCGCCGTCCGCCCGGGACGGCACGCTAAACACGCACAACCCGCCGGGACGCATCACGGCAAACAGTGCGCGAAACGACTGCTCGACCGGCGGCGGTACATGCTCGAACACCTCACTCGCGATCACAAAATCGCACGACGAACGCCAGCGCGGAGCGGGCGCACAAATATCGAGCCGGGGTTCACGGTGGAAAAATGTGTTGGTGTAGCGCAGACGGCGCGAGAGGGGCCTGGCGTACAGCAGAGCATCGCTCAGCCCGATTCCCGTTGCTTCGCAATGCGGGAAATCGGCGATCACCAGGCTCTCGCCGAAGAGTTCCATGGAGAGCACATGGACGATGGTACGAAAGCGAAGTGTAGACGCGCACCCCGTACACGACGGAGTTTCCCGCCCACAAATAAACGAATGCGGCGCCTGATTGGTTGCACCGCATACGTTGCACGTAAATTCTTCAAACGGCTCGGCGCCTTCGCGACGGGCAAACACACGCGCGAGCCGCGCGCCGGCAATTCGCCGGTGCACGGCGCGCACGGGTGGAAACCGAATCAAAGTGTCTTTCCAGGATTCCATCGGATGGTCTTGGATCGAAAAATACTTACATTCCCCACGGAGCGATGTCGCCGCCCGGGGCGCGCCCCGCCCAACGCGTGTTTGCAGTGTATCACCGGTGTGCACCCGGGGCAAGAAAGCCCGCTGCATCACAAACATGCCCTCCGGGGCGGCGCGGTTCCTGCCGATCGAGGTACAAAGTGACTTGGACTGACCCACACGGCATATTATCGTTACGCAACGGCGCAGGCAATGTCGCCACCCGGTCGGGCCGCATAAACTCCTTGTCAAAGGATCTGCGCCGCGGTAGCGATAGCAAGCGATTGGACGTATGAAAGTACCTTCCCGAATATGGATCCGCGTAGTTCTCGGGGCAATTGTTGTGTCGGGGGGCGCCGTATTCGGTGCCGTTCAATATTTTTCGCGAGACCTGCCGAGCACCGCCCGCCTCGAGATGATCGAACCCACGGTGAAAACCCAGGTGTTCGCCAGCGACGGCTCCCCTATCGGCGCATTCTATGTGGAAGACCGCGTACTCGTTCCGCTCAAAGACGTGCCCGGATACATGCGCGACGCGATCATTGCGGTGGAAGACCGCAAGTTCTATTCGCACTGGGGCGTTGACATTTTCGGGATTGCGCGCGCCCTGATCACGAACGCGGTGACCCATCGCCGGCGCCCCCACGGTGCGAGCACGATAACCCAGCAGCTCGCACGAAATCTCTTCGACATGTACCAGGTAACGATATCGCGCAAGATCAAGGAAGCCCTACTGGCCGTGCGCATCGAACGAGCGTACTCCAAGGATGAAATCCTTGAAATGTATCTCAATCAGATATATTTCGGATCGGGCGCACACGGCATCGAGGCCGCAGCGCGCGTATTTTTTGGAAAACATGCACGTGATCTGACTCTCGGTGAAGCCACCCTGCTTGCGGGTATCCCGAAGAATCCGCGTGACTACTCCCCAATTTACCACCCCGACAACGCGATGAAGCGCCGGCGCGTGGTATTGCAGGCGATGGTCGATACCGGGGCTCTGACCAGAGAGCAGGCGCAACGCGTGGCGGATGAGCCCATACATACCCGTCAGGGCAAAGCGGAAAAGAGCGATTTTGCCGGGTACTTCCTGGAAGAAGTTCGGCAGTATCTTGAAAAACGCTACGGCGCCGACCGCGTGTATCACGATGGGCTGCGCGTTTACACCGGACTCGACATCGCGCTGCAGCACACGGCCGAAGACAGCCTCGAAGCGCAAATGCGTCGCATCGAGCGGTACAAGAAATTCGGGGTAACGCGCGCCGACTACGATTCGGCGCTCGCCCGCGGCGAAAACCCGGGCCCACCGAAGTACCTGCAGTCGGCCGTCGTGGCGATTGACATCCAGACCGGGCTGATTCGCGCGCTCGTTGGTGGCCGCAGTTTTCGCGAGAGCAAGTTCGACCGGGCCGTCCAGGCCCACCGGCAGCCGGGCAGCGCGTTTAAGCCATTCATCTACCTCTCTGCCCTCGAAAACGGGTACACACCCGCGGACCTCGTGCTCGACGCACCGGTCGTGCTCGACCTTCCCAACGGGGATGTCTGGAAGCCGAAGAACTTTACGGAAAAATTTTCAGGAGAGGTGACCCTGCGCTACTCGCTCGACCACTCCATCAACATTTCGGCCATCCGGTTGCTTATGGCGCTTGGACCCCAGGCGGCGATTGACGTGGCCCATCGGCTCGGGATCAAGAGCCCGTTGCAGCCGGTGTATTCGCTCGCTCTGGGCGTATCGGAAGTAACGTTAATGGAGTTGACGAACGCGTACGCCACCATCGCCGCGGGCGGAATGCGGGGAGATCCGATTCTTGTTCGCAAAGTGGTGGACCGGCAGGGCCGCGTACTCGAAGACAATACGGTGTACCGTGAGGAAGCCGCAGAGCCCCGTGCCAATTACGTACTCACCAGCATGCTGCAGAGCGTAATCAACGAGGGAACCGGGCGTCGTGCGCGACGAATGGGATTTACCGAACCCGCGGCGGGGAAGACGGGGACCACGGACGAATGCACCGACGCATGGTTCGTCGGGTTTACCCCGGAAATCGCCGTGGGTGTATGGTCGGGATTCGACCGTAAGAAAACCATGGGACGCGCAATGACGGGCGCTCGTGTATCGCTGCCCACATGGACGGACGTGATGCAGACGTATTACCGTAACCACAGCGGGACCAATTTCAAAGAGCCCGCGGGCATAGTCCATCGCGTAATCTGCGAGGATTCGGGTCTGCTGGCCACGCGTTACTGCACGCGGGTGCGCCGGGAAGTATTCGTGGACGGGACCGAACCGCGCCGCAACTGCGATCGCCATGGTCCCGGGGCCCTGCAATCGGTCGACGATCTCAATAATCTCGACAGCGCCAACCGCCACATTCTCGATCAGAACTAGGCGAAAGCCGAAACGGCTACACGGTCGATTCGGCGGAAGGGTTGAGACAACGATCGATCGCTTCGCGCAGCCCGTCGCTCGATACCGGCTTGCTTACGTAATCATCCATTCCTGCAGCCAGGCACGTCTCCCGATCCCCCTCCATTGCATTCGCCGTCAGTGCGATGATCGGCACGCTCCGCTGACACCCACAGGCGCGGCGAATTTCGCGTGTGGCTTCGTATCCGTCGAGTTCCGGCATCTGGCAGTCCATCAACACGACGTCGTAGCCGCCCTCGAGAACCATCTTCACTGCCTCGCGTCCATTTGTCGCCACATCTACCGTGCACCCGAGTTTGCTTAGCAGAAGTCGCGCGACCTCCCGGTTGATCGCGTCGTCTTCGGCAAGCAATACATTTGTTGGTGCGGCGTGGCGCACCCCACACCGCGGGCCGCAATGGTCTGGGGCGTGGTCCTCGGGTACAACCGCGCGCTCGAGATGCAGCAATACGGAAAAGCGCGTCCCTCTACCGAGTTTACTCTCGACGTCGATCGAACCATCCATCAGCTCGACAATCTGGTTGCAGATAGACAGCCCGAGCCCGGTGCCACCAAAGCGCCGCGTGGTGGACGCGTCGGCCTGGGTGAATCGTTCAAAGATGTGCCCGATGTGCTCGGATGAAATGCCCACGCCGGTGTCTTCGACCACGATACGAAAAAGTACACCGGCCTGGTCTTCCGTAATTTTTTCGGCACGTACGGCTACATACCCATCTGCCGTGAACTTGATTGCGTTTCCCACGAGGTTGATCAGCACCTGGCGCAGCCGCGTGGGATCGCCGATAAACCACGCCGCTATCGACGCGGGGATATCGGAGGACAAATCGAGGCCCTTGTCGCTGGCTCCGTCGCGAAACATTGCGATTACATCGTCGACTAATTCGTGCAGATCAAAGGGAATGGACTCGATCGTCATGCGTCCCGATTCTACTTTGGCATAGTCGAGAATATCGTTGATCACGGACAAGAGCGACCGCGCCGACCGGAGCACCTGACCGGCGTAGTGGCTTTGCTGATCGTCGAGATCCGTATCGATGAGAATTTCCGTCATGCCGATTACACCGTTCATCGGCGTGCGGATTTCGTGACTCATGTTGGCCAGAAATTCGGTTTTTGCCCGGCTTGCAGATTCGGCGGCATTCTTCGCGTGTTCGAGGATTTCACGCGAACGTCGCGATTCGGTGATGTCCTCTATAGTGCCCACGTACCCAAGAAGGCGATCGCTGTCGTCACGCTGTGGCGCAGCGCGAACGCGTACCCATCGAATCTCCCCGTCCGGTCGGCGAACGCGATGTTGGTCGTCAAATTCCACGCCTGCACGAACGGCCGCCGTCCACGACGAACCCAGTCGGTCGCGATCGGCCGGGTGGATCGCCTGCATGAATCCCCGTCCGACGGTATGCTCCATGGACCGACCGGACAGTTCGGTCCACTTACGGTTGGTGTAGAGCACCTCCCCGCAATCGTCGGTTCGAAAGATGCCGATGGGCGCGGACGCGCTCAATAGACGAAACTCCCGTTCCCGAACGCGTAATTCGGCTTCACTATGGCGAATTGCTTCGAGGTCCGTGATGTCCTGCACCATCACCATCACCTAGTCGATATCGCCTTCACGGTCGCATAGCGGGATGGCCGTCGTATATGCAACGCGTTCGCTGCCCGCCACGGTGATGCGGATCTCATCGTGCTCTACGGCGCCGGTCGCGAGGGCCCTGCCAGCGGGACACGAAGTTCGGTCGTTCCCTTCGCCACCAAACAATGTGTGGCGTAACATGACATTGTCGGAGGCACGGTCGGAAGAAAGACCAAAGTGGTCGATCATGTATGCATTGGCCCATCGCGGTCGCAGGTCACGATCGACCACGATGAACCCCACGTCGGTGTGATTCACGAGGGCCGCGAACTTCTGACGCTCCCGCTCCAGGTGGAGTATCTGGCGATCCTGCAGCTGCACCCAGCGTTCGAGTTCGGCAACCCGGGATTCAAGGACGGTTCGCTCACCTGCGCGGATTGATTTCTCGCCGTGACCTGTCATGCCGGTGCGTGCGGGGCGCCTTCGCGATTGCGCTCGTAGAGGCCGGCAATCCAATCGGCCACCCGCTGCACTCTCCCTTCAACCGCCGCATCGAAGGCATCCACTTCGTTGCTGTCGATATCGATCTGCGCGTAGATGCAATCATCCCTTCGAATCAATACGACGAGTTCCGAGCGCGTTGAAGCCGAACACGCGAGATAGTTTGGTTCGCGGGTTACGTCCGGTATGTTCTTATTTCGTTTTTCGGCGACGGCACTTCCGCAAACGCCCCTTCCAACCGAAATAAACACGTGTTCGGTGGGAGCGCCGACGAATGGACCAAGCCGCAGGACCCCATCGGGAAAAAGCTCGTAGATACCGGTCCAGTGAAACCGGCGATTCGATGCGTGGATGAGGTCCACCGCCCGTGCCAGCACGTCGTCAAAAGTGGCATCGGACTTTTCAAAGGTCTCAAGCGCTTCTGTGATCGCGGTTCCGTCCATTGGGCGTCCTCCGAGGAATCGGTCGGCGTCGCTTTCCCGCAAAGCAATCGCCTGAGAGGTATCGGCCCACGTCGGGAATAACTTTAGGGCCGGATCGTTGCCGAAGACGGCCGCGCGTCACGGACGACACGCTGCCGTTCGAATCCGTCGAGATCGGCGCGCATGGCGCGATGGATCGCCTTCACGTCACCCCGGCGGGCTACACGGTAATTTGGTTCGGGAGGATTCCCAGGAGTGACTTGTACGTCGCCACGCGCCCACCGCGAAAATACGTACGCGGAACGCGTTTGCTGATTCCGCAGAGGGTCTCGTAACAAATGGACCCCGACCGGCGCGCCAGCTCGTGAAACGAAATGACGGTGTCTCCCTGCTCGCCGGCGAGTACCACCGGTTCTCCCGGGTGCGGCACGTGCTTCAGATCGGTCAAATCGATCATCGTCATGTCCATTGTGACGCGCCCCACCACGGGGACGCGCGTACCGGCAACGATCATGTCGGCGCCCCGGGAGAGCCGGAAGGGATAGCCGTGACCGTACCCAACGGGAACCACGCCGATCCACGAATCGCGCTGCGTCGTAAACTCGCGGCCGTAGCTGATGGTGTGTTCCGCGGGCACACGGCGCACGCGTGCAATCCGGGACTTCCAGGAAAGAATCGGTTTCACATCGATCGGCGGGGGCTCGATCGTCGGATGCAAGCCGTATGCGATCAGCCCGGGGCGAACCATCGTAAAAATGGATTCGGGGATGCCGGCGATCGCGGCGCTATTCGCGCTGTGGACCAGCGGCACAGATACGCCGTCCGCTTCGAGGTCGGCAACGATCGACCGCAACGCGGCCGCTTGCCGCCGCGTGAATTCGTGGTCCGAATCCGACACGGGAAAATGTGTATACACGCCTTCGAGATGGATGAAATCGAGCTGCGCGATACGCTTGATTTCTTCGCGTGCGTGCTCCATCGGTATCCCGGTACGCCCCATACCCGTGTCGACCTCCACATGAATGTCAAACGTCCACGCGTTTTTGGACCCGTATGTGGACAGCTGCTCGGCAAATGTGCGCGACGAAACCGTCACGGCGAATCGACCGGCCGCCACCGCGGGGATCTCCGTGTCGAGCACGGGGCTGAGCACGAGAATACGCGTTGTCACCCCGGCTTCGCGCAATTCGCGGGCCTCGTCCACGGTGGCCACGCCAAGCATACACACGCGGTCGCCGACAGCCTGGGCGACCTGCACCGCGCCGTGACCATAGGCGTCTGCCTTGACCGTGAGCAGCACATCGGCGGGGGCAACGTGCGCGCGGATGCAATCGAGGTTGCGCGCGAACTGATCAAGGTCAATTTCAACCCATGTGGGAAGGGATTTCATTCGGCATTCCTCCGGGGCGATCTGCTACGCTTACGGTAGCGCGACCGCTGCAACCAATGCAAAGAAAAAGGGCGCGTCCCCGGTGGACGCGCCCTGCGAAACGGCAGGTAATCTCGATTTAACTGAACACGCGATTCATAAACTTTACATAATCGATCGATACGGTGCCCGCCACATGGTTGTTCCGGCGCGCCGTCCATTCCTCGGTTTGCGTAAAGGTTATTCCACCTTCGAAATCCAATTGGTTCTTGAGAAGTTCACTCAGCACGATCTCGTCGGCATCCGTCGGGCTGTCGATGCGCAGGCTGCCCCGGTCACCCACGAGCATCCAGTGCTCTTCGCCTTCCTCTTCCACGCGTGCGAGCTTCGATCGTACGCTGTACTTCTTTTCTTCCATTTTTTTCAGCTTGGCAGATGCATTCCAGCGGAACCTGCTCATCGGTACCGCATTGAAGTCAGGAGATGTAAACGAAGCCGCCGGTGTGATGTGCGGATAAAAAATTGATCCCGTTGAGGAAATAAACACGGTATCGGCACCGCTGACCACCTGTTGCGCCTTAAAATGTACGAACGGCGAGTATTTCTTGACCACGTCAAATGTAATATGTGAAGGATCGAGTCCAGCGATCTTGTCGGCGAGGCTGCGCCCCACGACAAACGTCGTCACGTTTCCCTCTCGCACCAGGCACAAGCTTCCCTTCGCTTGCACGATGGTCGGGTTCACGATCTCGTACTTGTACCCCTTGGAAACCACCGTCGGGCCGTACGTCGCCTGCCGGAGCGAAACCCGCGCGTACGGGTTCGCATTCTTCTCTTCCCCGCAACCCGCGAGTACCGTTGTCATAGCGGCCAGTGCGGCCAGGGGCAAAATCCACTTCCTGATCATCAACGCTACGCTCCTTGCTCTATAACCAGCCGCCTCGCCGATCCGGTGACGACCGGGAATATGACGAATTCGCTGCAATTTGAACGTGGGGAAAATACCTGGAACAGCATGCACGCTAGCATCGCAGTCCCGTGCCTGTCAACCCGTTTACCACCGGCTATCCGTCCGGGCCGGGGTGTTCAATTCGAGGCCAAAACTTCTCGAATCTGAAATCGGGGCTGCGTTGCGGCGTGTGGCACGATTGACATGCCTGCGCCGCATCTTTCGGCAGCGCCTGCGTCGGATCGGCCACGTGATCGTACCCGTTGCCGTGGCAGGATTCGCACTGCACGTTGACCAGTTTCGGCGTCACGGCGAACGACACAAATCCGCCGGTGTCGTAGAACCCCGTGGTATGGCAGGGCGTACAGTCCCGATTATACTGTCGCGACTTTTCCTGCAGGGTTGCGTATGCGTGGGCATGTTGGGTGGTTGCCCAGTGCGTCGTAATGCGTGTGTGACACGAGCGGCACGCGTCCACCCCGGCAAAAGGCTTTCTCAACCCGCGCCGGGCCTCCAGTACACCGACAGGCACGTTGTATTTTTCCTTGGCGGCGATGTTCAGGTCGTACGCGCGGAAGAGTTTGGCCACACTCGGTGCATCCGCGTAACGGCCGTCGAGCGGATATTGATGTGCCTCCATTCGACGAATTCCACCGTGGCCATCGAGAACCGCGTAGGCAATCCCCATGTAGAGCCCCTTGGCCGCGAGCTGCAGCAGCCACGCATTCCCAAACGGGCGCATCCTGCGCATCGGGCGCCCCTCAGAGCCATGCACAATCAGGTCGATGTCCCCGTTCTGACGGGCGATTCGCTGGGCTTCGCTGCGGCGCAGATGGCCAACCACGGCGAGCAGGTCCACAGAATCGGCCAGCGCGCGCACCTGACGCCGCACGGCGGCAGCAGCGGACGAAACACGCAGCCGCCCGGGCCGGACCTGGGGCGGCAACTTCAGATGGTCGCCCAGCACACCGATAATTCCCACCTTGAGGCCGGAGGAGAGAGTCACCACCCGATGCGGCGCAAACAAAAGCGTATCGGCCCGGGCATCGTAGACGTTGCACTCCACCACGGGCAGAGCGAGTTCGCGTGTTCGCTCCACGATATAATCCACTCCGAATCCGAACTCCTCCTCGCCGAGAGCGATGGCGTCGTAGCGCATCGATTTCATCGACTCGAGGGTCAAATCGGCTTTCAGGCGGCCATAGTTCACGTTGGACCCGAAAAATCCGCCGCCATCGAGGAGCAAGAAATCTCCGACTGTGTCCCGGACCGCGTCGAGAAACGTGGCCCGGCGCCCGAGCCCGCCGTAATCATGAACAGCGCACCCGCACGAGCGGATCGCTCCGTCCATATCGTTCGAATAACCGATCGTTATGCCCGGTGGTGCGCTCGGGCCACGGCCACACGCGGCAAGAACACTCGCGACTCCCAGCGCGGCTACAGAACGCACGATTTGGCGCATATACATCAGTATAGTATTATCCCGGTAGGTGGGGCCCCGTCGGCCCGGTGAGTTCGTTCGAACGCCTTCATAATCATACAGGATACAGGGGCTTCGGTTCCAGGCAGGAACGATTTCGCGCTTGACGAAAGCGGGGCGAATGTCGTTATTTAACTGTGACCCCGCTCTTGATTCTCCGCGGTATTTCGCCCAAAGGACATGTTATGTGGAAGCGCAATGTTGCGCCGCTGGTCGCAGCCCTGACGATTGCAATTGCACTGCCGAACGCCGCTATGGCGCGCAAGGACTCGGATCGGTCGAAAAAAGGGAAAAACGGCGGGCCCCAGCGCGTACTCGTGCAGGATGGGAGTAACGTCCACAACGTGGGCGAGTTGCAGATGCATGTGAGCAACTGGGGCGCGTTCGGCTCCCGGCCGGGCTCCGGGCTCCCGTTTTCTCAGGCGCCGTCTGCCCAGTGGCCCGCGGGTAGCGGAATTGAGTATCTCTATGTGGCCGGACTCTGGGTGGGCGCGCTCAAGGGCAGCGTGCCGGCAGTGACGACGGCGGCCTACGAACGGGAATTTCGTCCCACGCAGGATCCCCGCGATATCATCTATCGCGCCACCGAAGGTCAACGCGGCGGAAATCGCCCCCCGTCACCGGCCGCCGACGATGACCGCGACGGGAAAATCGACGAAGACTGGCTCAACGGGTACGACGACGATGGCGACGGCCTGATCGACTAAGACTACGCTGCCGTCGGCAAACAGATGTTCGTGTGCCAGTACTGGGATAACCTTCCCACGTCGCTGCAGATTTATCCGCAGCACAACCCGCTCGACCTGCACGTGCGCCAGGAAAGCTACCAGTGGGAAGAAGACCGGTTCGACGACTTCGTCGGGGTCAACTACTGGATCACCAACGTGGGCACGAACGTGCTCGAAGACGTGTATATCGGATTTTTTGCCGATGGGGACGCCGGACCGCGCAATCTGGACAATTACTGGGAAGACGACCTGTCGGGATTTGCGCGGGTACCGATCAAGTGCACAGACCTCGGCCCGGTATCGATGGATATCGCCTTTACTTACGACGCCGACGGCGACAACGGCAAGACCCTGGGCTACTTCGGGATCATGTTCCTGGGGCATACCACGGACCCCACGGGGGAAACGGCGCCGAAGCGTGTGAGTATCTCCACGTACGCAAACTTCTCGGGTAGTGCGTCGTTCGCGGACGGTGGTGACCCGACGAACGATTTTGAGCGCTACGAGCTGCTCAGTTCGAAAACCATCGAGCGCGACGCGCAGGTACCACGCGACTATAGAATGCTGATGGCGGGTGGGCCGTTCAAGGAACTCGACCCCGGATCCACGCTGGTGTTCCAGACGGCGTTTGTAATCGGTAACCGTCGCAACGGGATGCTCGCGAATGCGGCCAATGCGCAGCTCACATTCAACGGCGCGTGGTTCAACCTTGACGGAAACGCCGCGACCGGTGTCGCCGGGCGCGAAACCCCGGTGTTTGGACCGGCCACGAACGTCGTAATCGATTCGTGCGCAGAGGGTGGGCTGGCCAACCCGTTCAACTGGAACAAGCGCACCCCAATTTACATCAACGCCGATTGCAAGAAGGAACAGCTGGCCATTCTAAAATGTGGTTTCCAACCTGCAGACTCCGTCAAGTTCATGACGGGGGTCAATGGCCAGGAGAGTCAGGTACACTGGATTGTCGGCACTGCTCCACCACCTCCCAAACTGCGCATCGATGATCACGCGACCGACGGCGTGGTTCTGTACTGGGATAATTTCAGCGAAACAGTTCCCGACGTAAAAACCCAGATCTTCGACTTCGAGGGCTACCGCGTCTGGCGCGCCGACAACTGGAACCGCCCCCTGGGCACGTCCAAGGCGAACGGGCCGGGCACGGACCTGTGGAAACTTCTCTTCGAAATCGACGTCGTCAATGATTTCGGTGCGGACACAGGTCTCGACCGATTCCGATATGAGCCGCTAACGCGTCAGCTGTCCCCCGCGCGCAAACGCGACATGATCAACAACACCAAGGCGTATCTTCTCGAGCACCCGGGAACCACTCCGCCGTGCCCGCAGGGTCTGACGCAGGCCGAATGCGATACGCTGCAAGCGCTGGCGGGCGCCGAACTCGGGCTGCGCGACGGGCGTCGATATTATCGTTATGTCGACCGGTCGATGCACCGCGGGCGACCATATTTTTATTCGGTCACTGCGTTTGATCACGGTTTTGACGATAAGACCGGTCGGCCGAAGGCCGGCAAATCGGGCAGCCCGTCGTCGAGTTTCCAGTTCGTGGAACCGAGCACCGTGTCCCAGCCCGATTACGCGTTCAAGAGCAAAGAAGTGTACGTGGTACCCAACCCCGCCACAAAGCAATCGATGGCGGCGTGGACTCTGGCACCAAACAACGACGACCCGACGGGCATTAAGGTGGAGTTCCGCAACCTGCCCGGCGGTCGCGGGAAGGTACGCATCTACACGCTCGCCGGAGACCTGGTGCAGACGCTTCCTTTCGACGGGACAACCGGGGTAGGAACCGTTCGGTGGGATCTTGTAAGCCGCAACGGGCAGGATGTCACCAGCGGTGTGTATCTGTTCTCGGTAGATACCGATTCCGGGCATTTCAAGCGTACGATTGGAAAATTCGTCGTAATTCGGTAGTCCGGGAACGGGCGCATTGTGTTGGTACGATTTTCCGGGAACGGGCGACCCGACGGGTCGCCCGTTCTCGTTTCCGTATCGGAGTTCACGACGACCGCCCCCCCCCCCCCCCCCGGCGCATGCTGCCCATATGCACTTTGCCCCGGCGAGATTCGCCCGTGATTTCCTGCCCTCCTATCGCGTCACGGCAAATGACGGCTCGCTGTGGGCCGGTACAGATCTTGCCCGATTCCCGCCGTCGCCCTAGAATGCACGTGCCAGCGTAACCGGCTGGATGATTTTATGGAACCCATGCCCCTATCGACCCGTCGGCGGTTCGCTCTCGTCGCGCTGTTCCTCCTGGCGTTCGTCATTTTGCTCAACGGAACAACGTTTGTTCTGTACCGTCGCGCCCAGGCTCACCTCGACCACGAACTGGGGGCCCGTCTACGCGCCGCGGCAGCCGGTGCAGCCCACGCCATGGAGCTCGGGACCACGGATTCCACGGGCACCGGGGAGTATTCCCCACGGCTTTTGCGAACGCTCTACTCTGTTCGCGACGAAAACGAACTCTCGAACGTGGTCGTCATGTCCCCGGCGGGCATTACCTGGATTGACCTTGCCGGCTACGCCGACCCGGGAACGACGAATCCGCTGGTGGACATTGACTATTCGGCCATCGCACTCGCACGCTCCGGGGTTACCTCCCACACCGGCCTGTACCGAAGCGGAGCGGTATACATGAAGAGCGCCTATGCGCCCGTATTCGACGACGGCGGAAACGTCGTTGCGCTGGTCGGGGTGGAGGCGGGCGCCGCATTCTTTGACGAGCTACGGGGACTGCGCCGGTTGATCCTGGTTATCTCCACCACAAGCCTGGGCGTGGCGGGAATTCTTGCACTGGTATTCTTTCGCCAGTCGAGGTCACTGGACCGCGCGCTCGCCGCGGCGTTTCACAACGAGAATCTTGCGGCCATGGGGCGCATGGCCGCCAACATTGCCCACGAAGTACGGAATCCCCTGAGCATCATTCGCACATCTGCGGCGCGAATCCGTCGCCGCGGAAGAATTGACAACGAGGCGCTCGATTACATCGTGGAAGAAGTCGACGCGCTCAACGAAATACTCACCGGGTACCTGGACTTCGCCACCAATCCAGGAAGTCTGCAAAACGATGAGGCGTCCGTCAATGAAGTGATCCAGCGATCGATTGCCGCAGCAACGAGCGAGGCACATGACCGCCACGTGAACATCGTGGAGCCGGGGGGAGACGACCTCGTGATAACGGGCGACGGAAGACGCATTCGACAGGCTGTTCTGAACGTAATTCTAAACGCCGTACAGGCTACCGAACCGGGCGGGTCCGTTGAAGTAACCACCGCGGCGTCTCCCGACGGCGTCGAAATCAATGTACGCGACTGCGGATGCGGTATTGCACCGTCGGATCTCTCCGAAGTAACGCGACCGTTCTTTACGCGGCGGGCCGGGGGGAGTGGCCTGGGGCTGAACATTGTGGATACCATCGTACGCGAGCACAACGGCACGCTGAAGATCGACAGTGAACCGGGCAGCGGGACCACGGTAAGTCTGCGTTTTCCCCGTGTGGTTCGCGACAATCGGGAAAAGGAGTGAAATGACGCGTATTCTCATTGTGGATGACGAAGTGAAAATCGGGCGCCTCCTGGAAGCCGACCTCACCGATGCCGGGTACTCCGCATCATCCACGACCGACCCGCGCGAGGCACTGCAATGGGTGATCGAGGCGCCGCCCGACGTGGTGGTCACCGACCTGCGCATGGATGCGATGGATGGTGTTGCCCTGCTCTCGAAAATTCACGCGTCGGCGCCCGGCGTGGGAGTGATCATAATGACCGCGTACGCATCCCTGGAAACCGCCATCGAAGCCATGCGCTGCGGAGCGTACGACTACATCATCAAACCGTTTCAGTCCGAAGAGCTGCTGATTTTGATCGAACGGCTGATCTCGAGGCGCAAACTCGAGGCGCAAAATGAGGGGTTACGTTCGTACACGGCATCCCGGGCGGGAACGATCGTGGGCACAAGCTCTGCAATCGAAAACGTGCGGTCGATTATCTCCCGCTTATCCGGGTCCGACGCGTCCGTTATGATTCGCGGTGAAAGCGGCACGGGCAAGGAACTCGTCGCCCGTGCGATTCACTCCGAGTCGATGCGAAGCGGAGGCCCGTTCATTGCCCTCAACTGCGCCGCCATACCGGAACCGCTCCTTGAGAGCGAACTTTTCGGGTACGAAAAGGGAGCGTTCACCGGCGCCGATAAGAGTAAGCCCGGTCATTTCCAGATGGCCGATGGCGGCACGCTCTTTCTTGATGAAGTTGGAGACCTGCCGATGTCTCTGCAGGCCAAACTCCTTCGCGTTCTGGAAACGAGAAGGATCACGCCCCTTGGCGGCGTATGCGGGGTTGACGTAAACATCCGTCTCGTATCGGCCACTCACCGCCCACTCGAAGACCTGATCAATGAACGGGTGTTTCGCGAAGACTTGTTTTATCGTCTCAACGTGTTTCCGATCGAAATCCCCCCGTTGCGTGACCGCCGCGAAGACATTCGAACGATCGCGGAACATTTTTTGACCCAATGGGGCCGTCCAACCACTGACCTGTCCGATGAGGCGGCATCGTGTCTGGCCGCATACGATTGGCCGGGCAATGAGCGCGAATTACGCAACGTGCTCGAGCGCGCTACCATACTCTGCGCGAACGGACCGTTGCATGCCAACGACATACTGGTATCCAGTGCGGCGGGTTCGCCGGCACCGTGCACTGCGCAATCCGTCAAAAACACGCTCAACCTCGCGCAAAGCGAAAAGCAACTGATTGAACGCGCGCTCGCCGTCGCCCGCGGTAACAAGAGCGAAGCAGCGCGTTTGCTTGGCATCACGCGACGCGCTCTGTACGGGAGGCTCGAACGCTACGAAATAGACGTGGATGAAGGATGATGGCGAATGGCCGGTGGGCTGCCCGCATCCGAACAAACTGCACCGTGCGGTACACCAGGATGGCCTGGAATCCTGCCGGCGGGCGGAACAGCATGGAGCATAACCTATTGTATATAATTATGTTAGAACATATCTCCGGGAAGGAGTCTTCGGGGCACACCGTTTGCGACACCCCCGGGTGCCGGGACACACCCCGCTCCCCGAATTGGGGAAGGAGACGAGCATTATGAAAGCAGTACACACGTGGATGCGCGCTCTCGTTCCGGTCGTTGTCTGGGTTGCCACGGTGGCACCATCGACACCCGCGCAAACCGGCAAGGCCACCGATTTGCAACAGGCAATCGCCCGTAACGAAGAACTGCTCCAGCAGGCACGGGTCGTCGTTCGTGAGAGTAACAGCGCAAAGGCGCGGGCCGCTCTCGAAGCCGCCGCGAAGATTCACGAGTTATCCAAATCGTTGCTCCAGTCCGACGCGCGTGCCGCCGTAGTGGCCCGCGTTGTCCAGCGCGCACGTGAGGCCATTCTCAGTGCACTTAACATCGCCCGCCGCGAGACGCGCTCCGAGGAAAGCGCTTTGCGCGCAATGGAACGCGCGGGAGAACGCCTTCACAAGGCTCGCAATGTGCTCGCAGAATATGGCAGCCGCGACGTATTGCCCGCGCGCAGGCTTGTCGAAGAAGCACACGCGCAATTGCAGCGCGCACGTGACAATATGCAAGAGCATCTGTTCAGTGTATCGCTGCAGCTCGCACGGGCTTCATTCGACATGTCATCGCGCGCCATTCAAATGCTGCGTCGCAATGCAATGCGACCCGATGACGTCATTCGCGAGATTGAACGAACCGATGAGCTCCTTTCGCGTCTCATCGAACGCGCGGGCGATCATCCAGAGCACGGCGCAATCCGGGATGCGGCCGCCCAGGCCATGAACCTGCAGCACCGAGCCCACGACAGTGCGGGGTCCGGTAAGTATCGGATAGCGCTCGAACAAACCCGCCGCGCCCGAATGCTTGCTCTGCGCATCGGTCGGCGGATGGGGACAAATGGTGTGAGCAATGCAGGCGACCGCGTGCAACGCGCGCTGGAAGTAACCCGGACAATGATCCACGCCGCACTTGCCTCGGCAAAAAAGCAAGGTGATCACAAAGCCGTCCATAAGCTCGGTGATGCGGCCAGGCTGCTTCAAGAAGCCAATGACCGCTTCCGCAACGGCGACCTGCGGGCAGCGACACGACTGAACGAACGAGCGCGCGACCTCGCGCGCCGTGCATTGACCGGCGCAGACAACAATTTAAGCGTCGACGCCGTCACGCGTGTTCTCGTGGCAACCGACGCGGTGATCGCGCAAGCACGTGATAAAATCGGCGACGCCGACGGGTCCAATGCCCGTCTACTGGAGAGGGCCCAGCGCCACCAGAAGACCGCGCACAATGCGCTCGACGCAGGCCGCCTCCGCCGCGCCCTTACCGAGACCAAGATTGCACGGACGCTCGCCGCCCGGTCGCTACGGGAATCCGAGTGAGGCATGAACACACCGTTGCTTCGTATTCCCGTGAGTGCGTCGGCTTTCGCGCTGGTGCTTTCGGTCACGGCCTGTGGTTCCACGGGCCCCATGCCCCTCGCGAAGGTGGCCGTCTCGCCTGCGTCCACGCTGGCGGATTCTCTGTCCATCCAAATGGGCGACCTTTGCACACAACGCCTGTTAGATCTAAACAAGCGGTTGCGCTTATCTCGTGTTGCCCGCAGCGTGCCCCGGGACGCTTTGATCGAAGCCCGCGCCCTTCGCGACGAGGCGGTCCGGCAGATGCTCATCTGGGAATATGACCTCGCTCTCGACCTGATGGACGAGGCTATGTCGCTGCTCACTTTGCACCCGTGACGTAACCTGTGGCTATTCGTTCCCCTACTTTCCCGCGCCGGCGGCCGGCGCCCGCCGTTTGGATTCTTGCTTCGGTCATGTGTATCACCGCCCGCGCCGCGCTGATCCCGATCCGCTGGTGCCAGCTCCTGTCGCCCACTGCTGCCCGGGCGGCCGGGTCCGGCTCCCTGTCGGGGCGCGCCGAAATTGGATACGACTCATTTGAAGAACGCTATTCCATCGTCGATGCCGATACACTCGATCGCATCGACGAATGGCGATCGCGTTTTCACCTTTCCTGGGCTCGTGGTCGTTATCTGGAAAACTATTTCCAATTGGAAGGGCGCGCCCTCGTCGGACAGGACGACGCGGAAACCGCGGTACGCGTACGAGCCATGCGCCAGCTGCCCGGTCGCCTGGGATCGAGACTCTCGATTGACGCCGACTTCCTCCACCGTGCCTTCTCAAATAACACGGATTTGCAGTTCCCCAATAACTACAATCGAGTCCTTGCGCATTCTTACGGACGCGTCGTGATTTCTCCCGCGGTGGCGTTGCGTGTGATAGACCGCCTGGAAGTTCTCAATTACCACAAACGTACAGAGTTCGACTACGATTACACGCGAAACCAGATATCGCTGGCCACCGAATACGGACCGGGCGCGACCACCGACCTGTCCGCCGGTATTCGCGAGACGTCGATTTCGATTCCGGACAGCATGCAAATCGAGTACACGGCATGGACACCTTTCTTGATTTTTCGCAGCACGCCCTCCCTCTCGCACAGTGTGTTTCTGAACGCAAATGCCGAGAGACGACTGTATCGTCCCGGCTCCACGCGCCTGTCGTTCTGGAATGTAGTTGCGTCGGGGCGGGCGGAATGGGCGGTGAAGGGGCCGATTGGAGCCGCCCTCGAAGATAACGCGGACTGGTACGATTACGATGGGGGCACGGGAATATATTTTGACTCTGTCGAAAACAGAACTGTATTGCTGGCCCGCTACATATTCGACGGACGCATTCGGGCAGAAGCCGGCGGCGCCTGGGGCATTTTTCGCAGCGGTCAGTCGCCTGACGACGAATACGATGAGTTCGGTGCCGTGATGCGAGCGAGTGTTACGCCCTCACAATCCGCATGGATCGATGTCGAATACGAACGCGGTCGACGTAGCTACCCTTCGTTCTCACCCAACGAAACCTTCGATTCCGCGTCCGTATTTTCCGACTACAGTTATCACCGCGTTGCATTGCTGGCCGCGTGGCAATTCCACGATGGATTGAGCGTGAATGCATTCTTCGACTACCAGCCCGAGGACCACGAAAGAAAGGGTGACGATGCAACCGCCACCCTCTTTTCGGCCAATCTGACGTGGGCATTTTGACCCGTAAAGTGCGCCCATCGTACGATGGTTTCCACCGCGCATCACCCGAGTAAATTCCCAAACTCCTTCGTTAGCAACGGAACCAACTCAAAGAGATCTCCGACGATGCCGTAGTCGGACAATTGAAAGATCGGGGCGTTTTCGTCCTTATTCACCGCGACAATCACTTTGGATGTGCGCATCCCCACAAGATGTTGAATGGCACCGGATATCCCAAACGCCATGTACAGCCTGGGGTTGACCACCTTTCCGGTCTGGCCTACCTGCATCGTATGCGGAACATATCCGGCATCGACCGCCGCCCGCGACGCGCCCACCGACGCGCCGAGAACCGCGGCGAGTTCATCGAGTATCGCAAAGTTCTCCGCACTCTTGAGGGCGCGCCCGCCCGACACCACGATTTCAGCTTCCGTCAGATCTTTCTTGCCGCCGCTGGTGGGCACAATGTCTTTCACGCGGCCGGTAATCGATCCCGCAGCTAGCGTAACGGAAACGTCCACCCGATCCGAAGTTGTACTCGCTGTCGCGATGGGCGGGAACGTATTGGGACGAATCGACGCCATTTGCACGTCCGATGTGGCAACGAGTTCCATGTATACTTTTCCCGAGTACACAGGCCGCGTGGCGGAAAGCGACCCGTCGCTCCACGACAATTCCGTGCAGTCGGCGAATAGGCTTGCGCCGAGGCGGGCCGCCACACGGGCCGAAAGATCCCGGCCCATGGCCGTCGCACCGAATAAAATGATGGAAGCACCGCTCTCTCGAATAATCGCTTCAAGCGCCGCCGCGTAACCCTGCGTGGAGTACGCGACCAGTTCTTCATCCGATGTGACGTACACGCGCGAGACGCCCAGTGTTGTAGCAGCACGGACGACGGCCGGGGATCCGTCACCGATCAACGCGATGCTTACATCGCCGGCACCTTCCTCGCTCAGCTTGCTGGCTGCTGTAACTATTTCACGATTGATGTCCTTGAATGTCCCTTCGCGCACTTCTGCAAACACGAGAATGCCGCTTGCCATACCATATTTCCTTCCTGGATCGATACCATCCATAGCGTCCCGGGGCCGGTCAGACAACCCTGGCTTCTTCGTGCAGCAACCGCACCAGTTCTTTCGCCTGCGCGGCCGCGTCGCCGACAACCATCTTGACCGGCGGACGCTCGGGTAGAGGCCGATATCGCACAACCCGGCTCGTCGCGGCAGCGGACCCGACATCGGACGCCTCGAGCGGAAGGTCGGCCAGCGTCACTTTACGAATTTCTTTCTTTTTCGCCTTCATGATTCCGGGCAACGACGCATACCTCGGCTCGTTCAGCCCCTTCTCACACGATACGACGGCCGGAAGAGTCAGATTCACGATTTCCACTCCTCCTTCTATGTTCCTTGTCGCCTGTGCTGTCGCACCGTCGTCGGCGAACGTCAACTTCGTAACAATCAGGGCCTGGGAAGCACCGAGATACTCGGCAATCGCCGCGCATGTCTGAGCCGCATCAAAATCAATTCCCTGTTTGCCGCCAAGTACCAGATCAGCGCCCCCGAGCAGATTGATCGTTTCGGCGAGCACACGCCCGTTCGCCTGCGCGTTACCGCCGTCGAACGCTTCGTCAAATACATGTACGGCGTCGTCGGCACCCATCGCGAGCGCTGTGCGGAGCACTTCGACGCACCGCTCCGGCCCCAGCGAGATCACCGTGACGGAGCTGCCGCTCTGCGCTTCCCGGATCTTGAGTGCTTCCTCCACGGCGTACTCATCATACGGATTCATTACGAACTTGACGCCGCGGGTGTCAATGTCCAGACCGCCCGCGTCGGGGACAATCTTCGATTCGGTGTCGGGCACGTTTTTCACCAGCGCCACAATTTTCATCCGGTTCCTCCTCGTGTAGTCCGGGACTGATCCCCCATCGCGTACGTTTCAATGACCGTATATTCCATGAAGGAGATGACGCGAAATGACGATCCGCTGGATTTCGCTTGTCCCTTCGTATATCTCCGTTATCCGCGCGTCGCGAAAATACCGCTCGACGGGAAAGTCCTGCAGATAGCCGGCCCCACCGTGTATCTGTACCGCCTCACGCGCGGCGTCATTACACATTTCCGATGCAAACAGTTTGGCCATCGCGGCTTCTTTCGTATGATTTTTTCCCTCGTCTTTGAGACGGGCGGCGTTGTACGCGAGCAGCCGTGCCGCTTCGATCTGTGTGGCCATGTTGGCCAGCTTCCACTGGATGGCCTGAAATGTGCCAATCGGCGCTCCGAAGGCCTCACGCTCCTGCGCGTATTTCGTCGACGCGTCGAGGCATGCCTGCGCAATTCCAACGGCCTGCGACGCAATTCCGATTCGCCCGCCGTCCAGCGTATGCATGGCAATGTTGAACCCCGATCCTTCTTTGCCGAGCATCTGGTGAACTGGAACGCGAACGTCCTGAAAAAACAGCTGCACCGTGCTCGATGCGTGGAGCCCGAGTTTTTCCTCTTTGCGACCAATCGTAAATCCTTTCAGACCGCGTTCCAGAATAAACGCCGTGATGCCCCGCGAACGCTGTTTCGGATCGGTCCGCGTCATTACAATGAACACATCTGCTTCTCTTCCCGTGGTGATCCAGCTCTTCGAGCCGTTGATCACGTACTCGCCTCCATCCCGCACGGCCATCGTAGAGAGCGAAGCCGCATCGCTCCCGGAATCGGGTTCGCTCAGCGCATACGCGCCGAGAATCTCTCCGGTGGCCAGACGCGGGAGATATTTCCGCTTAAGTTCATCGCTGCCCCAGCGGGTGATTGGCCCCGAGACAAGCGAATTGTGCACCGACACGGTTACCCCCGTCGATGCACACACGCGGTTGATCTCTTCAAGAACGAGCGCGAGGGCAAAGTTCCCCATATTGCTGCCGCCGTACTCTTCGGGGATCAACATCCCGAGAAACCCGAGGTCGCCGAGTTTCTTGACGATTTCGACCGGAAAACGCCCCTCGCGATTGTGGGCATCGGCTACCGGCGCAATTTCACGGTCGGAAAAATCACGTGCGGTTTGCTGGATCAAACGCTGTTCTTCTGTGAGGTCGTATTGCACTCTGATTACCCTGCCTTGGTCGTAATGGGCTGCACGATTCTTTCAGGACGGGGACCGCGCTCGTTCGAGCACGCGCGGAAGCGTGCGGAAGCGGTGCCTGCGACCGAAACTCTCCACGGCCGAGGCGGCGCTACCGTACCACCGGCAACGCGGTGCTGTCAAAGGGATTTGATTGTCTGAAGTAGTCGGGGGCCTGCCCGGCGGGGGGAAAAAGCACGGCGCTCGTGGTACGAACACCTCGCCTGCCACCGGGCCGGGATGACACTCTCCCGGCGACCACCGGCGCCCCGGTTTGCGGATCACCGCACGTCGAGGGCGCCCGGCGGATCGCCGAATAGCCTCGCAGAATACATCGCAACCGCTGGACATCTACATTATCGAATTTTGATTTCCAGCCGTTTCCATATCATTTCATCAGGATGAGTTTGCGAACATCCTGAAAATTACCCGCGACGAGTTTGTAGAAATACACACCCGAAGTGACGGTTATGCCGTTGTCGTTGCGCCCGTTCCACTCCATCCGGTACGACTTCGCGGAGAGTTGGCCGTCGACCAGCGTGCGCACCAGCGCGCCCGACACGTTGTAGATTCGCAACGTGACCGGGGTGCTCTCCCGCAGATCGAAGGGAATAATCGTCGTCGGGTTGAATGGATTGGGATAGTTCTGGTAGAGCGCCGTACGGGTGGGTACTCCGCCATCTCCAACGGAGGTTGTGGTGCCATTTACTGTAAATCCACCCGCGATCGAATCGCACGCACCGCCCGGATTGTACACCAGTACCGTGTACAGGCCACCGGGCGCACTGGTGAGATCGAAACGGGACGTCATCTGGTCTTTCCCGTTCCACACAACGTCCGTCCCCGGAATCGTCGTCGCCCCCAGCACGAGGGCCACCGTGGCGCCACGTGCGAACGCCGATCCGGTCAGCGTCGTGGCGACGATCGTATTGCTGTCCCCGGTATTCGGTGAAATCGACGCCGGTGCCGGCGCGCTGAATCCACCCGACATAGTAACGATCATCGGATTTCCGTTGGCCGGATTCGCAGGAATACCGGTTACCTGTACATTGTTGGCCACACCGCTCGAACCCCGGCTCGACGGAGTGCTTGTGTTACTAAACGTCACGTTGCCCGTACTCCCGGGAAACGCGTCGCCGGCGTCGCCCCGGTTCACTCCGTTGAGAAGCTGGTTGAGACCATCGGCCTCCACGAGCGCGAGTCCGTGCGGGCGCTGATTCGCCGTCCCCGTCGTTCCTCCCGTATTGCCTTGCTGCCCCGTGCGCGTCACATCCTGGTTGACGTGCCAGATCGTAATTCCCCCACCCCCGTATACCCACCGGTCGGATCCCACCGGCTGCCGGTTGGATACGAGGAAGAACTCGGCGGGGTTGGTGATGTCGGGGGCCCATCCCCCCTCACTCGTTTCAAAGTCGTTGGAATAATTCTCACCGCCACCGACGAGCGATATATCATCGAACACGAACGGACCGCATGTGGAGTTGAATCCGCCCCCACCATCCTGGTCCGACCAGGCAACGTCCGATTCAAAATCGAACGACACCGTGTATGTCGTCCCCGCCGGTTTACCGGTCAAGTAGGGCGTGAGGTCCACGTTGGCATTGCCCGACCCGGTTCCGGTATAGGTGGCAAAGGTGTCCACGGTTCCGCCCACGTCCACCCAACCGTACGTGTAGTCATAGTTAAGTTCCGAATCGTACGAATAGGCATAGGTCAACGCCACGCTGCCCGATCCGTTGTACGTGAAATTGTGCGTCAGCTTTTCGCTCCACTCGTCGCCGTAGCCGTCGCCATTGACCCAGTTGCGCGCCGCCGCTTCCGACGCGAGTAAACCGCATCGCATCGATTGCGTACCGTTAATGGCACACGTGCTCATCCGTCGCCACCGTTCATCCGCAACGCGGAGGCGATAGGCTGTGTTCTGGAACTCGATGTTGCCCACTGTGTAGGGCATCAGTTTGCCGCCGACATCGAGCAGGTTGATCCATCCGAGTTCATTCTTCGACCAAACGCACATATGGGAAGGGCTCGTTGTTCGGTTCCAGCTCCCCGCGGACATCAAGCCCCAGTTGCCAATACCTTCCGATCCGCCGTCGGTGTCGTAGAGGTCGGGTAGCCCGAATGCGTGACCAAACTCATGGCAGAACACACCGATGTCGATCGGTGTGCCCCCGCTGCAGTTCATCGCGGGCTGGATGGTGTAGTCTTCCACCTTGATGAAGCCCCCGCCGGCGGCCGGATCGTTACTCGTCCAGGGCGACCCCGTCCAGCCGCTGACCACCCAACGGTGGGACCAGATGTTGTTGTTGCCGCATTCGCCGCCTGCTTCGGGCTGAACAAAGGCAACGAAATCGACGAAGCCATCGTCGTCACCGGAGTTGGGGATACCGTCGGGGCCGTCGTTGTCGAACAGTCCGAAGTCAATCGATGCATCGTTGGCGTTCAGCGTGGTAGTGATCAGCTCGCCCGTTTTCGCCGCACCGCCGAGCCCATTGTCCCCCGCGGCACCCTCGTAGTACGTATCGGGGTTCTGCAGGGCGGTCCACCCGTATACCGTTCCATTGACCGTCAGATTTCCGTATGAAATTTCCGTGTAGAACTGCTTCATCGTCTCCGGGGCGAACGGCCCGTCAAACAACTTGGTTTGCAGGGTGCTCACCGGATACGGGTCGGCACCGGTATTGGAATACTTCACCATGAACACGGGCACGTGGAATGTTCCGCCGACGGCCAACTGCGCCTTTTGCGCAGGGGATAGCAGGTCGGCGCGGAAAAATCCGCGTTCATTGATGTAGCGTTCCCGGTTCGCTCGAATACGTTGTGTTTTTTGCAACCAGGCGTGCCGGAACTGGAAGGCATCCCGGTTCTTCCGGACCGTTTCATAATACGCTCTGGGAATCTTAACCCCCTTCTTCGGGGGGTAAATACCCGCACGCACAGCCGTGGGCAGCAATATCGCCAGAATCGGCAGAGCAACCATCACCATGCGCTTCATGAAAAAACCTCCTCGGTTCGGCATTGACAATCCTGGCGCGAGATGGGGTGGAGCATGTACGCACAACCTGTAGTGGGGGATTATGCTAGCCATCACCACCGGTGGGCATACCGCGGGGATTGGACGACCTGTGCGCATACATTCCACCGTAACCGCTAGCAATATATAGAATATATGACAATTACCTGTCGGGTCAAGCCAATCCTGCGGTATCGCCACCGGCGTAACCCGCGAATACTAGCCTCAATGTGTCAAACATGTGCCACCCGAAACGTCGGCCGGGCGCGTAAGGACGGGGGTCGACGGCGAGTTCCGCAGCGCGCCGACCGCCCACGAACTGTGAGGTATGCTGAATCGCTCTTCATCGGCGCGCGAGGACTGTTT
>Ga0114931_10001004_pt1 | contig 35632 bp, 36 predicted proteins | sample 2SBtaG_FD_89579 | JGI IMG/M metagenome (GOLD analysis project Ga0114931, IMG submission 89579) | Deep subsurface microbial communities from Kolumbo volcano to uncover new lineages of life (NeLLi) - 2SBTROV14_V59a metaG | ecosystem: Environmental > Aquatic > Marine > Volcanic | place: Kolumbo... | reverse complement strand
TAACGTAACGTGGCACAATCAGGCGTTGGGCGGCGGCGGGAGTATCACTGCGATACAGGCGGCGGACGCGAAGGACGGGGGGGGGTTCATTGACTTCACCCCCGGTCTCGGCGCCCGCTCATCGGGAACCCCGGCGTGGAACGTCTTGGCGAGTGCTTCGGCGGGCTACACGATCATGTTCTGGATGCGGACGGGGACGATCCCGGTCAACGGCTACTCGTTCTTCGACCTGCGGAGCAACGCCGCGGGGACACACAACGAGGTTGTTCTCATCCGGTTGGATCAGGGCGGCGTATTCGAGGTGCTGACTCTGAGCCCAACCCAAACCCCGGCAACGGTGGACTACCGGGACGGGAGCCACCTCGACATCAACGACGTATACGCCGCCGAGCCGGTTTTGGAGAACAATCAGTGGCACTTTGTCGCCATTGTAAAGTCTACAGTCTCGGAGTGGTCGGTCCTCTACATCGACGGCGATGTGCGTCAGGAGCAGGAGCCCGGTAACGGGATCCAGATTGATACCGTGGACTGGGGGACTGCGAGGATCGAGTTCGGCAGGTCGATCGGCGATCTTGGGGCCGCGACCCTCTGGCCCGGCGACAATTACGCCGGTGGGATGGCGGACTTTGCGATCATTGGCGACCCCCTCACTTCGGTTCAGGTTCGGGATGCGTACCGTGCGGCGGTCCCCAAGAGCGCGGTTGTAGGCGGGCTGTCGGCTGTGGGGAGTATTTCCCGGGGCGGGTAGCGAGAGTCGGTAGTGCCCCAACGGGGCGAAGGGGAAGGATATGGGGTTGTCCGTTACTGTGGCGAGCACCGTCTCCCTCGGGGAGACAGTCCGGTTCTCCGCACTGTTTACCGACGCTGGCGGGACGCCGCTCGTCCCCGACGGCGGGGTCGTGGCGAAGATCATCGATGACAGGGGCAAGTTGATCGAGTCCCCCGCGATCTCGCAGGTGAACCCGACCGATGCGCCCGCGTTCTACGCTGGGAGCGCGGTTGTCGCGGCTGCGCGGGGGTACGCGGACGGGCGGACGTACCACTGTATCATTACGGCTACGTCTCTGGCGATAGACACCGTGGTCGCGTCGTCGTTCCGCGTCGATGGGTACAGGTCCGTTGCCACTAGGCTGCCCGACCAGCCGGTCGGGCGCACCCAGATGTAGCCGGGTCCATACGCCACTTGACACTAGGGATACACGGCGTACCGTACCCCGTGGGCGAGTACCAGACACAGCCGGTTGTGCGGGGCTCGGCGAGCCTCGCAACGGTCCACGTCGGGAGCGGGTGGGCTCGCGTAGACGGCGTGCCGCTGCGGTGCTTCCTGACCGCATTGACGTTCCCCCACCCCCAGCGTTTCCACAACCGCGCGTACCGGGATGGGCGATGGGACGGGAACGTGTCGGTCAACAAGGGGCTGTCGTTCCCGGCCGGTCTGGTCGGCGTCGTGAGGGACCACTTGGAGGAGCAGCGGATCGAGGTCCGGGTTGTCAACGAGTACCAGTCTGCGCGGGTAGACCCGGACGCGATCACCCCGGGTGTACTCGACGGGATCACCCTCTGGGACCACCAGTTGCGGCTCGCCCGCAGGTGTATCCGCGTCCGCCGCGGTGTGATCCACGCGCCGACCGCGGCCGGAAAGACCGCGATGATGCTCGCAGCCGCTAGGGTGTTCCACGACGTACACGGCTGGCGGTCCCTCATCGTCGAGCCGAAGAAGGGGCTCGCGTGGCAGACGGTAGAGCAGGCCGCAAGGTTCTACGGCGGCCGGATGACCGTGGGCCTGTGCGGCGACTCCCGGCGGGGGTACGGCGACCTGACGGTTGGCACGGCCCAGACGCTTATCGGGTTCGACGCCCGCAGGCACGGGTCGGGGACGATCCCCGGCGACTTCAAGATCCGCGAGGTGATAGAGTCTGCGGACGTCCTGTTCCTCGACGAGTGCCACCACACATCGAGCGACCAGTGGTTTACGATTGCGATGGCGTGCCGGGCGCACCGCCGGTACGGGGTGAGTGCCACGCCGTTCCGCCACGACGACCTGTCCGACGCGAGGATGATCGGCGCGACCGGCCCACTGGTGGGGCACGTTGAGCCCGCCGAACTCATGGACGCCGGGCTGGTTACCCGCCCCCGGATCGTGGTTGTAAGGGCTCGGGGCGCGTCCGAGAAGGAGATGGAGCCCGTCCGGGGCGTCTACAGCCCGTCGTATCAGGACGCCTACCGCCGCGGCGTGATCGAGAGCCGGGCGCACAACGGGGCGGTTGTGCGGGCTGTGGAGTGGATGGTGGACAGGGGGCGGAGGGTACTCGTGCTGTGCCGCTACCGCGACCATTTCCAGACGCTCGCGCGGATGCTCGACGGCGAGGGGTTGGACTGCGAGGGCCTGTGGGGTGACACGCCGATCGTGGAGCGGGACCGTGTGAAGGCGAGGATGGCGGCGGGGAGGCTCCCCGTACTGCTGGCGACCGGGGTTATGGGCGAGGGGGAGGACTTGCGGGGCGTGAGCGGGATCGTGCTGGCGGACGGCGTGAAGAACGCATCGACGGCGCTACAGCGGATCGGGCGGGGGATGCGCACGGGTGCGCTCTCGGACGGGTACCTGTGGGTCGTGGACATCGTTCCGGTCTGCCACCGGACCCTGCGATCGCACGGGGAGTCTCGCGTGCGCGCCTACGCGGGTAGTGGGTACGACGTGAGGGTTCTAACAGAGTGGCCGGAGATGGGCAAGGGAGACGATGCGGGACTGCTTCCGTTTCAAGAATGGGACTGACATCCGGGACGCCGGGCGGGCCGGGTCGGTGGGCGACTGGGCCGACTGGCTGCGCGGCTGGGACGGGTGGTGGGTCGGTAGTGCCGCCGACGACGGGGGCGTGCCCGCCGCGTTCGAGCGTGTATCCCTGCTGGTATTCGGCGAGCGCCCGAGCCGCTACAGGATGGGGGCCCGCCGGTCCGTGTCGGCGTTTACCCGCGCCGGGGCGTACTGCGAGGACGGGGGGATTCCGATTGCGGACTGGGTGGCCGTGCAGGCGCAGTCTGTCTACTACGGCGTGACCGCTGGCGACCTCCGGGGCGTGGGGTTTACGCCGTCGATGGTCTCACCGACGAGGAACGCCATCGAGCGTTACGGCTGGTTCCTCGACCGGGCCTACCGGGAGCGGGGGCCGACGGGGGCCGACGGGACGATCCACCGCGGGCGGGTTGTGCGGCTGAGGTCGCTGGTACACCGGGCCGAGGGGTGGGTAATGGACGTTGCGTCCCGTACTGGGGGGGACTGGGCCGCCGCTGCCCGGGAGGTGCTGGCTGGGGACGCGTGGCGGTGCTGTGACAACCTGTCACGATCCGAGCGGCCAGCACCCGCAGGGAGGCGGCTGGTTGCCCTTTGGGGGGCCGACGTGCTGGTCCATGCTGGCTGCTCAGCGAGTGCATCGGCGGCGGTAGCGATCTGTATCCGCGCCGGGCTGGACCCGTACTCGGTGTCTACGGGCGGGCTTTACGACCGCGGCGAGATCCTGAGAGTTGCGGGCGGGCCGTGCGCCCGGGATCGGGTTCCTATCCCTACCGACGACGTGGAGGGCTGCTGGTGGCGGTAAGGAAGAAGCAGCAGCAGAGGCAGAGGTCGAACGCGACGTACGACAGGGACTTCGGGGAGGAGTTCCAGATGCACATGCTCGCGGTACTGCTGCGGACCCCCGGTGTGGTCCAGCGGTACCGCACCGCCATCGACCCGCTCTACTTCTCGACCGACCCCCTCCGGGTAGTAGCCGACTCATTGATTACACACGTTGACGGGTACCACGGGCTGCCGACTCGGGTAACGCTGCTGGAGGGTGTGCGGGAGCGGGTAGGCGAGCAGGCGTTCCCCACCGTGGAGAGGGTTGTCAAGCGGCTGTACAAGCGGGAGATCCCGGACGCCGACTCGGTAGTAGACCGCATCGTGGACTTCGGCAAAACGCAGGCGATGGTCAACGCGGTGCTCCGCTCGGTGGATGAGATCGAGCGGGGGGCGCTGCACAAGGTCCGCCCGTTGATTCAGGACGCCTCGATGGTCGGTGCGGACCTGGGGGATAAGGGGATCGAGTACGGGAGCGACGACGCCTACCGGCGGGGCGTGTACGCGGTCGTGGACGACCCGAACAACTCCGTCCCGACGGGTATCAGCCACCTCGACGACGTACTGGGGGGCGGGCTCCGCAGGGGGGAACTCGGCGCGGTTCTGGCGCTGCCGAAGGTTGGCAAGAGCACGGCGCTTGTCAATATCGGGTTTGGCGCTGTCACGTCCGCCGAGGGGTTCGGTGCCGTTCATTACACATGTGAGATGTCTAGGGAAATGGTGTTCCAGCGGTACGACGACCGGCTGGCCGGGCCGAACGTCAAGTGGCGGAACGAGGACCGCGAGCGGTACATGAAGATCCTTGAGACTCGGGCGAAGAAGTTTGTGCGGGGGCGTCTGCTGATTCAGGGCTACCCGTCCCGGCACCTGACCACGAGCACTATCCGCGCGCACCTTACAACCCTTGCGAGCGATGGGTTTACCCCGGACGTACTGCTTGTGGACTACGCCGATATCATGCGGCCGGAGAGGCGGCTTGGCGAGGTGAGGCACGAGCAGGCCGGTATCTACGAAGACCTGCGGGAGATCGCGGGGGAGTTCAACGTTGCCGTATGGACCGGCTCGCAAGCGCCCCCCGGATCGTGCGCGGACAAGGAAACACTTACGATCTACGACTTTGCCGAGTCGCGGGAGAAGGGGATGATCCTCGACTGTGCCGTGTCTATCAACCAGACCCGGGACGAGGCCCTCGACGGTAGGGTGAGGCTCTTTGTCGCGGGGCTGCGAAGGGGTGAGGGGGAGCAGGTGATCGAGTGCGATATTGTCAGGAAGCAGTGCAGTATCCGCTCGACGGGCCTGCGCCGCTACCGGAGGGCGGGGTCGGGAGCGGGGCGGGGCGGGGGCTCTACGCGGGGCCCGAAGCGGCGGGTCGGTATCGGGAAGCGTATTGACAGGGCTGAGTGAGTCGGGTACGATCCGGCCACAAGGGTATCCGGTGCTTCTCGCTCCCCCAAAGACCTCGCCATGCTCAGTGGGACGCAGATTCAGCGCGACGTAGACAGTGGCGTTGTCCGCATAGAGCCCTTTTCTAAGAAGCAGGTCGGCCCCAATAGTTACGACGTAAGGCTTGCGCCGATGCTGCTCCGCGTTCTGCCGAGCGGGGACGGCTGCCCCCTCGACGTGCGGGCCGGGCGGGGATACGAGACGCGCGAGTTGCTCATTCCCGACTGCGGGGCTGTCTTGGCCCCGGGGCAATGCTACCTCGGCGCAACGGTTGAGTGGATCGACGCGGGGCCCTATGTGGCGTGCTATGCTGGCCGCAGCACGATCGGACGGTACTTTGTAACAAGCCACGCGACGGCGGGTCTCGGGGACGTGGGGTACCGGGGCTCGTGGACCCTTGAGATTCAGTGCGCGATGCCCATCCGGGTCTACCCGAGGATGCGGATAGGGCAGGTGTTCTTCCTTGAGTTGACGGGAGCGCCGCCCGAGTTGTATAAGGGGGCGTACTCAAACCGGGTCGGCGAGTCCGTCCCGATGAAGGCGAGGGCTGGGAACGTATGACAACGGTAGACGCTGCTGTGGCGGGAGCAGGCGGGCCCGCCGGGTCGCCCGGGTTGATCGAGCGGGTGTTTACAAGGGGGATGGGGGGCGGGTTGCGGCTGTACGACCTGTTCCCGCCGAGCCGCCGGGACGTTTGCATCCGGGACTACAAGACCGGGAAGGTCGTGTTTGCAATGTCGGGGGTTCTGGCCCCCGAGGACTGGGGAGACGACGCCGTTCGGATCGTGGCGAGCAGGTACTTCCGCAAGGCGGGGGTTCCCCAGACGCAGGACGACTTCGCGTACACGGTTCACGATTCCGGCCTGTATGCGGACGCTGTAGAGGTTGACCCCGAGCGTCTGGACCTCGGCGCGGTTGCGTCCAACGGGCACACCCTGTCGGTCAATGGTGATGGGTACGTTGAGGTTGACGGTGCGGTAGCGAGGGGGCCGGAGCGGTCTGTGTACGCGGTTGCCCGGAGGATGGCGGAAGCGTGGGCCGCGGCGGGCGTGGATCAGGGGCTGATCTCCGGGGATGAGGCGGTCGCGCTCCGCGATGAGTCCCTCTATATGATCCTGGCCCAGGTAGCATCTCCCAACAGTCCCCAATGGTTCAATACGGGGCTGTACGGGTCGTATGGGTTGGGGGGCTCCCCGACGGGCTCCCACTACCGTTGCGATCCCGAGGATGGTAGGGCTACGGCGGTTGACAGCGCCTACGAGTACCCGGCGACCAGCGCGTGCTTTATTCAGAGCGTGGACGACACGCTCTGCGGCGAGAATGGGATCGTGGACCTTCTGGCGAGGGAGGCTCGCGTATTCAAGTTCGGCGGGGGCTCGGGGGTCAACCCATCGACGCTCCGCGGGGAGGGCGAGCGGCTGAGCGGCGGGGGTACGTCGTCGGGGCTTATGTCGTGGTTGAAGATGCTCGATGCGGCGGCCGGGTCGATCAAGTCGGGGGGTACCTGCCTCGCGCCGGGGACGCTGGTTTATACAACACGAGGCCCCGTCCCCGTGAAGGATCTGTGTGGGGAGGACTTTGTAGCGATCAGTTACGACCCAGCGGAGGGCCGGTACGGGGCCAAGGTTGCGAGGGCGTTCCACGCGGGCAGGAAGCGGGTTGTCCGCGTTACAACGGAGGGGGGCTCATTCGACCTTACCGACGACCATCCGATGAAGGTTGCATACTCGGGCGAGTACGCGAAGGCGGGGAGCCTGCGTCCGGGGACGATGCTTTGGGCGTGCTCTATCCGCAAGTCGCGGGCCGGGTCTATTGAGGTCGGCCCCCGGGACGGGAAGCGAGGGGCGTTGCATCGGATTGTTGCTAGGGTAGACGCGAGGGGCCACCGTGTTGTCTCGGTCGAAACTATTGGCGACACGGACGTATACGACGTGGAGGTGGACTGCTCAACCGATGATGATAAGACCCCGATGTCGGGCCACAACTTTGTGATTTGGCCGAGTGCGGAGCCTACCGGCAGCGGCGTTGTGGTGTCTAATACGAGAAGGGCGGCGAAGATCGTCGTACTCGACGACGACCACCCCGACTTGGAGAAGTTCATTACACTCAAGGCGCGGGAGGAGTTGAAGGTCTTGGCGATGGTTGCCGGGGCCGACGCGTGGTCGGACGCGGACGGGGATTTTGCGAGCCGGATTGGGCTGGCCCTCGACAGCGACTTCAACGGCGACGCCTACAGGACGGTTGACGGCCAGAACGCGAACTACAGCGTGAGCCTGTCCGACGCCTTTATGGACGCGCTGGAGCGGGACGGGACTTGGTACCTGACGGACCGTGTGGGGGATGGGGTGCGGGGGGTTCGGGCGTCCGAAATCTTCCGGTTGATTGCCGAGTGCGCGTGGCGGAGTGCCGACCCCGGGTTACAGTTCAGCGGCGCGATGAACCGCTGGAATACATGTAAGGTCGATGGGAAGATCCGGGGGACGAACCCGTGCGGGGAGTACGTTTGGTTCGACGATACCGCGTGTAACCTCGCGTCCATCAACGTCTTGAAGTTCATCCGTACCGACGGCGGGTTCGACGTAGACGGGTTTATTGCCGCTGTGCGGGTGTGGACCGTCGTTCTTGAAATCACGGTGGGGATGTCGTCGTACCCGTCGGTTGCGATCGCGGAGGGGGCGTGGCGCTACAGGACGATCGGGCTGGGCTACGCGAACATGGGTGCTGCGATCATGTGCCTCGGGCTCCCCTACGACTCCCAGGATGCGCGGGACGTTGCTGCGGCGATTACGTCGTTGTTGACGGCGACCTCATACGGGGTGTCGTCCGAAATGGCCGGGAGGGTGGGGCCGTTTGAGGCGTGGGAGCGGAATCGGGATTCGATGGCCGACGTGATGGGTCGCCACGCGGGGGCTGCGGGCCGGGCCGTATCTTCTGCGTCGCATCCCGTGGCTGTGGAGGTGGGCCGCAGGTCCATTGGTATATGGGATTCGGTTGTCGGGTCCGCCCGCACCGGCGAGGGGTTCCGCAATGCGCAGTGCTCTCTTGTAGCGCAGACCGGCACCATCGGGCTTGCGATGGGCTGCGATACTACGGGGATCGAGCCGGAGTTTTCGCTCGTCAAGGTCAAGAGCCTGTCCGGCGGGGGGACGATGACGATTGAGAATGGGTCTGTTGTGCGTGCCCTTGGTGCGCTCGGATACGGCGGCCCCGACGTGGACGGGATAGTCCAGTACCTTCGGGAGCACGGGTCGATTGAGGGCGCCCCGGGGCTGAGGGACGCGGACCTCCCGGTATTCGACTGTGCGGTTGCCCCGCCGGGCGGATCGAGGAGCATCGAGCCGATGGGGCACGTTCTGATGCTTGCCGCGGCGCAGCCGTTCCTGAGCGGTGCGATTTCCAAGACGGTGAACATGCCCGCGACGGCGACCCCGGACGACATTCAGAAGGTCTACTTGGAGGCGTACCGGCTCGGGCTCAAGTGCATCACGGTTTATAGGGACGGGTCGAAGGGGAGCCAGCCCCTCACGGCGGGCTCCCCCGCCCCCGTCGAGAGGGGGGCGGGCTCCCCGGCTCCGGTCCGCACGAAGGTCAACGCCGACTGCAACGCCCTGCGGCACCGGTTCCAGATCGGCCCGGCGTTCGAGGGGTATATCCACGTCGGGCTGTACGGGGGCGGGATGCCCGGTGAGGTATTCGTGCGGGCAACAAAGAACGGGTCGCCGGTGCAGGGGCTTCTTGACTCGTGGTCGATCGGGGTAAGCCTCATGCTGCAATACGGGGTGCCCCTTTCTCACATCACGAGGAAGTTTGCGGGCCAGCGGTTCGAGCCGTCCGGCCCGACGATGAACCCGGATATCCCCGTCGCCTCAAGCGTAGTGGACTACGTTGCGAGGTGGCTGGACATCCGGTTCCTCGGCGGGCACAGGCGGACGGCGGGGGAGGGATCGGACGGTGGGCCTCCGGCGGATGGTGGGGGTGTAGATACCTCGATGGTTTGTCCGACGTGCGGGGTGTTCATGCTCCGCGCCGGTGTCTGCTACTCGTGCCCGATGTGTGGGGAGTCGGTCGGCGGGTGCGGCTGACGAATCGTGACAACCTGTCACGATTGGAAAGGGGCTGTACGGATGATTCGGCGGGACGATCTGAGGGCGTACTTGGACGAGCGGCTGGGGCGGGGGGTGGGGTCGGGGGATGAGGTCGCGTACCGCTGCCCGACGTGCGATGCGGCCACGAAGCGGAAACTCAGCGTAAACGTCCGCAAGGGCGTGGTCCACTGCTGGCGGTGCGGCTACGCGGCGTCGATCCGAACGTTCCTCCGCGACCTGAACGGGGGGCACTTGGGCACGCGGGAGTTGTCCCTTCTCGGGCGGGTATCCCCACCCGGGAGGGCGATAGAGTGCAGGAGGTACGCGATCTCTCGGCTGATCCCCCCCAGTATTCCCCCCGCGTCCCGGGGACTGGAGCCGGAGCCGCTACCGCCGGAGTACGTCCCCCTCGCGGGGGCGAGGGGGGCGAGGTTCCGCCCGGCGTTCGCGTACCTGCGTCGGCGGGGGGTTGGGATGGGTGTAGTTGAGCGGTTCCGCGTCGGGTACTGCACGGCCGGGCGGTGCGCGCACTACCTCGTGTTCCCCGTCGTCCAGTTCGGGCGGCAGGTCTATTACACGACCCGGTTTACGGGCCGGTCGCCATCACGGAAGTCTCTCAACCCGAAGGCTGTGGGGGGGCGGCACACGAAGTCGTCGGTGCTGCTCAACTACGACGCGGTTGTGGGGCTGCCGGTGGTAGCGATTGTTGAGGGGCCGTTCGATTGCATGGCGTACCCGGAGTCGGTCGCTGTGATGGGCAGGACGGTTTCGGACCGACAGGTCGAACTCCTCTCGTACCTTGTCGGGGCGGGAACCCGGGAGTTTGTCGTCCTGCTCGACGCCGATGCGGCCGTCGAGGCGGATGCGATGAGAGCCCGCCTGTCCGGCGTCGCACCGACCGTATCCGTAGCGACGCTTGAGTCGGGAGACCCGCACGATAACCGGGACCGATTGGATCGCGTAGTTGCGGAGAGGGGCTCGGGTGGGCTGGGGGGAGTAGTTCGCAGCCGTGTCGCGTCGGTTGTCGGGCGGGGCCGTCGGCGGTTGACTACACGCCGATAGGCACATAGGGTTGTAGCCGTGGCGGCAAGGAAACGCAATAGCGGCTCCGTACCCCTGCCCCTTCTGGGTCCGGCAGGGGACGGGGATAAGAGCGGGTGCCTCTGGTGCCCGCTGCTCCCATTCAGTGTGGACTTCGGTCGCGTCGGCGGGGGATACCACCGGGATGCGGATGGGGCGGTTGCGCGGGCGAGGGTGCCCCACAGCGTCCGTACACGGATGGTGGAGGAGCCGTGGCGGAAGGTGGACGTGCTGTTTGTGGGGGAAGCGCCGGGGGCGGAAGAGGACTCGAAGGGTACCCCGTTCGTCGGGAAGGCCGGGCGGTACCTTCGGGGCTGCTGGCGGGTCGCGGCCCGGACCCCGATTGCCAGCGTGGGGTTCGCCAACGTATGCCGTTGTCGCCCGCCCCGGAATAGGGAGCCGAACAAGACGGAGGTTCACTCGTGCGGCCACCGGCTCGTCGAGGAGATCGGGGCTCGGGATCCGAAGGTTGTCGTAGCGCTCGGGGGCGTAGCGATGAAATTCCTCACGGGGAATACCGGCGTAACCAACCTTCAGGGGACCGCCCTGCGGTGTACCGTACCGGGCTTGGAGTCGATTCCGGTTGTGGCGTGCTTTCACCCGGCTTACATTCTGCGGGTCGATGTAGCGGAGGACGACTTTGTGGCAGCGCTCCAGTTGGCGGATCGGTATGCGAGGGGGCTGGAGCGCCTTGTGGACGGGGAGGGGGATTACGTTACGGTTACGACGGCAGATGACGTATGCGCCCTCATGGATCAGATGCGAGAGAGCGGCCTTGTTGCGTGGGACACGGAAACGGGGTCGCTGTCCCCGTTCGACGAGGAGTTCCCGAACCTGCTTTGTGTCTCATTCTCGGATGAAGAGGGGGTGGGGTATACGGTGCCGATCGACCACATCGACAGCCCGTGGTGCCGCCCGTCTCAGGTGCGGCGTGCGGTTGTTTGGCACACCCGCCGGTTGCGTGACGCGGCGTCCCGGCTGGAGGAGCGGATGGGCCGCAAGTCCGTCACGAAGCGGAAGCGGGCCGAGTTGCGGCGGGAATCCGATGCGATCGGGGGCGAGATCATCGCGTGGGAGGGTAGGCTGGCCGACGCGAAGCGCCGCTGGTCGGGCGGTGGCAGGCGGGACCGGGCGCGGGTGGTGGGCGCGATCAAGCGGCTGCTCGAAGATCCCGGCGTAGCCAAGGTCGGCCACAACGTCAAGTTCGACATCAAGCACGTCGGTGTTGCCCTCGGGATAGACCACGACGGCCTCGCCCGGGATACGATGACGACCCACTACATGATCGACGAGCGGGGGGGATCGCACGGGCTGAAGTCCCTCGCCCACAGGTATACCGGCATGGGCGGGTACGACCGCCCGCTGGACGAGTACAAGGGCGGCCACCCCGAGTCGGACCCCGGCCGGGGCGGGAGTTACGCGAACATCCCGGGCGACATCCTGTTCCGCTACGCCGCGATGGACGCGGACGCGACGCTCCGCGTAGACGCGGCCCTGCTCCGGGACGATGAGTACGCAGATAACCCCCGGTTGGGCGCGTGGGCGGAGCGATTCTACCCCATGCTCATTCCCACTCTTGCGGGCATGGAGATCCGCGGGGCCGCCGTCGATTTGGGTGCCGTGGAGGGGATGGACCGGGAGTATGCGGAGAGGGCCGATGAGATCGGCGAGAAGATTCGGCGGTGCCCGGAGGTTGTCCAGTACGTTGCGGATCGGATAGCCGACGGGGTAGACGACTTCGGGTTCAACTCCTCATCCGATTACAACGTCCGCGACGTACTGTTCGGCTACTGCGGGCTGGACCCGGTGGAGTTGACCGATACGGGGCTGGAAATCTTGAGGGAGCGGCTCGGGGTCGAGAGGCGGCGGAACGGGTCGCGTCGGGTATCGTTTGACAAGTTGGTCAACCGGGCGAAGTCCGCTCGGGAGTGGTCGTTGTTCAGCGTGAAGGCCGAGGTACTACAAGAGTACGCGAAGGCGGGTAACGCGCTCTCCGCTCTGATACTGGACCATCGGAAGTACGCCAAGGTGAGGGGGACGTTCATCGAGCCGATCTTGGAGATGGCCGCATCGTCCGGGTTGGTCCACGGGTCGTTCAACCCCGCGGGGACGGTTACGGGTCGGCTCAGTTCGTCGGGGCCGAACCTAATGAACGTCCCGAAGGCGGCTCGCGCCGTCTACGTCTCCCGGTTTGGGGGCCGGGGGGTGCTGCTACAGGCCGACTTCTCCCAGATCGAGTTGCGGATTGCGGCGAGTGTCTACAACGAGCCGACGATGATCCAAGCGTACACCGACGGGGTGGATATCCATGTGCAGACTGCGCTGATTACCAGCGGCATGAGCCGGGACGAGTACGATGCGCTCCCCCGGGACGAGCAGGCTTCGGTACGGAGCATCTACGGCAAGACGCCCAACTTCCTGCTGATCTACGGGGGGACCGCGATGAAGCATCGGGAGACCCTCAAGCGGCAGGGCGTGTTCCGGTCGATTGAGGATTGCGAGGCGGACCTGGAGCGGTTCTTTGCTGGACGCCCCGACCTCGCGGAGAACATGGACCGTCTGCGCCGGGGCGTACAGCGTCGCGGCTACTTGGATACGGCGACGGGGCGGCGGCGGCGGCTGCCCGAGGCGCAGAGCGACGACGATCGGATTGTGGCGAGGGCGCTCCGGCAAGCGGGGAACACCCCCGTACAGGGTCCGGCGTCGGACATGACCCTTCTATCACTGGTCCATGCGGACAGGGAACTGGCGTCGGCCGGGATGGAGAGTGTCCCGATCCTGACCGTCCACGATTCGATCGTATTCGACTGCCCGTGGGACGAGGTGCTACCGGTGGCGAGGGCGGTGAAGTGGATCATGGAGCACGTCCCCGAGTACGCGGACGAGTACCTGCCCGGTGCGGACTGGTCGTGGCTGAGGGCCCCCGTGCGGGCGGATTTTGAGGCGGGAAGGTCGTGGTACCCGATGGTCGGGTTTGACCCGGACAGCATCGCCGAGTCTGGGGGCGGGGGGGCGGGGTCGCTATCCACGCGGGACGGGGGGCCGAGTCGGCCCCCCGAGTCGCTGGATGAACTGAGGGACGCCGTGGACCGGGCGTACGCCGGGCAGAAATCGTGACAACCTGTCACGATTCTCCCATACGCCGCTTGACACGAATAGGGGTGGGGGGTATGGTCTGGGGATGGGCAAGCGGGCAACGGGCGAGAAGCCGGGAGTATGCGATTCCGCCGACGAGGTGGAGTCTGTCGCCCCCGTGGCGGTGGAGTTGGAGGGCGGGAGGGTCTGCCGGTTCAGCGTTGCGGACGAACTTTCGATCCCGTCGGGTGCGGGCGGGATGTCGCGGGAGGCGAGGGAGGCGGCGGCCCGGTACGGGTTCTGGGCGACCCAGACGGAGCGGGCGCTACGCCGCGTGCGGGACCGCGAGCGGCGCCTCCGGGAGTTGCGGGCGGAGGTATATTTCAGCGTGCGGGTCACGCTGGAGCGCGATACGGACTTCGACCATGTGAGCGAGGCGATGGTCGAGGCGGGGGTGGGAGTCGTGCCGAAGGTCAGGACGCTGGACAAGTCGCTCGATTCGGCGCGGGCGAGGTACGGGCAGTGCCGGGCCATGCGCGACGGGTGGGACGTGAAGTGTAGGATGCTCGCCCGGCTGATTGGTCAGCCGATGCGGGACCGGGAATAAACAGAAAGGGTTGTACGATGGCAGGTCCGAAGATCAGTGCCTCCCTCCGGGAGAAGTTGCGCAATCAGCGTAAGCGGATGTCCAACCGGGTTGTTTTGGAGAAGGTCAAGAAGGTCCGGTTCCGTGCGCTGCCGTGCGGGGACGACTACATCGGGCTCCCTTTCCACCGCTTCTTCAGCCGGTCGGTGGGGGAGCGGGGGGGCGGTACTACGTCGCTGAGGACGTGGGGGCTCCGGTGTCCCGTGTGGGACTTCTTGGACTCGATGCGTTCGGCGAGCCGCGAGGACCGCAAGGCCGCGTTCGACCTCGTGAACCGCAGCACCGAGTACTGGATCCCCGGCGTTGTGAGGGGCGACGAGGGGGAGCCGAACAGTCCCGAAATCCACATTCTCCCGTGCCGCGCCACAGGGTACGAGATGCTGCTGGACTTCATGCTCGATGAGGAGGACGGGGAGGACATCACCGATCCCGTCAAGGGGCGGGACTTCCGCTACACGCGCGCCGATGAAGACGGCAGGACTCGGTATAGGGTCCGCATGATGGACCCGTCGCCGATCCACGGCGACCCCGAGATGGCGTCGGCGATCTTGTCCGCCGGGGAGAACTTCAGCGTCCGGGATCTGATGTTCGAGACGGATTGGGACGTGTTGGGGGAGCTGTACGAGATCCTGACGGGCGAGTCGATTCCGGCGGAGTACTTGGATCAGGACTTCTCGGGTGCGCGTGTGGCGAACCTGCCGGAGGGTGCGGGTGACGACGACGCTTCCGGTAGCGACGACGGCGATGACGGGGCCGACGCTGACGATGCGGACGACGCCGATGCGGACGACGACGATGCGGACGACGATGCGGACGACGATGCGGACGACGCCGAAATGTATGCTGTGGGGGATCGGATCTGCTTTGTCGTGGACGGCGACGACGTGGCGGGGAGGATCACCGCGGTTGAGCCCGACGGGTACAGCGTGCTCGACGATGAGAACGTGGAGTGGGTCGGCGTGGTGGACGATGAGGTCCGAGAGAAGTTGCCGCCCAAGCGGCGGACGCTGCCTAAGCGGAAGCCCCCGGCACCGGGCGCGAGGACTGTGAGGGATCGGCTGAAGGACCGCGCGGACCGTGGGGTGGCCGCTGGGGGCAAGGGGCCCACCAAGAAGAAGGCTGTCAAGCGGAAGAAGGCCGGGGCGACCGACCGGCCTACGGGTCCGAAGCGGCGGGGGCGCGGGTGATGCTGAGGGCGGGTGATAGGGTAACGCTGGGTGTGAGCCCGACGGTTGAGGTCGCCCCGTACCAGTTCCTCAAGCCGACCGCCAGCGTGACCCGTACTCTGGGAGACGACGTTGATGGGGACATCGCCGACATGCAGGCGGCGCTCACCGACGCGATCTATCGGGCTACCGAGGTCCACGTTGCCGCGACCGCCGAACTGATGGACGCTATCGAGGACGGCGGGTTGGAGCGGGTACTAGACGCTTGCGAGAGGAACGCGAGCGTGCGATCGGAGGGCGATTGTGGCGTCGCGTAGGGGTCTGAGGCGGAGGCCGGTACCGTCGGGTGGTGAGCGGAGCGACTTCATCGACGGGGTTGTTGCGGCCGCGAGGAAGGGGGGCGCGGAGTCGCTGACCGTTCTGAGCGACGACGTGATACTGTCGGACGTGCGGGAGTGGGTGCCGTCCGGCTACCCGTCGGTGGACTATGCGCTCGGCGGGGGGTGGCCGGTCGGCCGCGCGTCGGAGGTGTACGGGGTCGAGGGTAGCGGCAAGAGTTCGCTCGGGCACATGGCCATGCTGGGCGCGCAGCGGATGGGCGGGTACGGCGTTCTGTTCGATGCCGAGGCCGCGCTGGACCGCCGCCAACTGAGGCAACTGGGCCTCGACCTGAACCGAACGGTTTACTGCACCCCGGACCACATGGAGCAGGTCTGGGACTCGTTGCGTGCCGTGCTGGACCGTGTGGAGAAGGAATCGCCGAGCGGCCCCGTAGTGGTCGTGTGGGATTCGGTCGCGGCGACGCGGACGAAGGCGGAGATCGAGGCGAAGTCGGCCGAGGACCGCGCGGTGTCGTCTCAGGCGAGGGTGATGGCGGAGCAGTGCTCCAACCGCCTGCTCCACCAGATCGCGCGCACCCGGTGCCACGTTATGTTCATCAATCAGGTGAGGGACACGATGGGCGCGATCGGCCCGTTCCGTGGGCAGGCGGTCCATACGCCCGGGGGGCGTGCCCTCAAGTTTGTGGCGAGCTTGCGGGTGGAGTGCAGGCGGATAGCGACCCTTCCGAAGCAGGGCCACCCCAAGACCGGCTTCCGGCTCCGGGCGAAGGCTACCAAGAATCGGCTCGCCCCCCCGTTCCGTGAGGGGAGGTTCGTCATCGACTTCGCGCGCGGGCCGAGCCCCGCGCTGTCCCTGTTCGAGGAGTTGAGGGACGCGGGGAAGATCCGATCATCGGGAGGGGGAAGGTACAAGTTGTCCGGTGCCAGCGGGTTGCCGGATGCGATCTCGGACGGGTTTACTCGCGGCGAGTGGGCGGACGCAATGGGCGCGCCCGGCGCTGCCGACGTGCTGTGGGCAACGGCGGTTCATCCGTCGGGTCCACTAGAGAAAGGATGACCAATGGCTACGAAGGTTGCGAAGAAGGGGGCAGCGGGCAAGCCCCGCAAGAAGAAGGCCGGTGTGCGGAAGGTGAGCAAGAAGGCCGCGAAGAATTTGCCTTCCGGGGCCGCTTCTAAGGCCGGGGCGGGAGCCGCCCACGAGCCGGTTCGGATGGGCAAGGGGAAGCGGGCCGGTGTGGTGGTTGACATCCCCGTTTCCAAGATCCACGTCGAGGCTGGCTTCAACCCCCGGCACGATGCGAGCGACTACACGAGCCTTACGGCGGCGATCAAGCGCCAGGGGCTCCTCAACCCGATTACGGTCCGCGATCGGGTCGGCGGCGGGTACTTTGTTGTGGCGGGTGAGCGGCGGTTCCGGGCGTGTAAGGCGCTCGGGTACGATGCGATCCCGTGCGTCGTCCGGGCGGACTTGGCGGGCGACGACGCCGAGGCGCTGGCCGTCAGTGTGGGCGAGAACGCCGGGGACGTGCGGACTAACCTGTCCCACCTCGACCTCGGGTTCGCGTCGAAGCGGCTGATCGACAGTCACAACTGGACGATCACGAAGGTCGCGTCTGAGACCGGCGTGAACGCCCGGATGGTGCGGCGGTGTGTGCAGTTGGCCGACGCCCCCGATGATGTTCGGGCGGCGCTGGCGGACGGTACGATGAGTGAGGCGGCCGCGCTCCAGTTCGGTACCATCGACGACGAGGCGACCAGGAAGGCTGTGTGGGATCAGTTGCGGGGCTTGGGGGACGAGCCCGCGACGGCGGCGAGGATCAAGGAACTGGCCAAGAAGGCCGCGAGGGACGCGGGGGCGTCGGCCCTCCCGGGGGTGGCCGCGAGGGGTAAGCGGGGTGTGGATAAGTCGGCCGCCCTGCTTACTTGGAGGTCGCGCAGGGAGAAGCAGGCCGTGTTGGCTTACGCCTGCCACGTCTACGTTGACGACTACGACAATCAGGATCTCGGGGGGGACCATGAGGCCGAGGCGATGCGCCGGGAGTTGCTGGGCATCATTGGCTACGGGCTGTGGGATCGGGGCGACGTTGACGAGCCCTACCCACCGAACGAGAAGGGGGATGCGGAGTCCGCTGCCGCCTTCTCCAAGCGGCGGGCCGTGTTCCTGGCGCACATGCGCAACTGCGCCGCCGGTTACGTCCCGGGGAGTGAGAACGATGGGGCATCGGGTGTCGGCGTCGGGCCGGAAGATCCGCCGGAGTGATCCGGCCAGCGGTGCCCGGGTTCTCGTGGGCGACTGCCGGGACTTGATCCCCGGCATCGCGGGGCCGCTCGACCTTATCTTCGCCGATCCCCCGTTCAACATCGGGGTGGACTACGGGGACGGCGGGGATGGGGACTCGATGAGTGCCGGGGCGTACCGGGACTTCACGGCGGATTGGGTGGGCCTGTGCGCCGGTAAACTCAGGCCCGGTGGCTCGCTGTTCGTCCACGTTGGGGACGGCTGCGTCTACGACGTGCTGGCGGCTGCGGACGCGGCCGGATTGGAGCGGGTCAACTGGATCATCTGGCACTACAGGTTTGGTCAATACACGGCTGCGAGGTTTATCCCGTCCAAGGCCCACCTGTTCTGGCTCGTTCGCCCCCCACTGTCCGAGCGGACGTGGAACCTCAAGGAAGCGCAGGAGGATTCGGTGCGGCTGAAGATGGGCGACAAGCGGGTAGGCGACAGCCCCCACGGCGGGCGTCGCCCGATGTGTGATGTTTGGTACGGGCCGCTGCTGGGGCGTGTGCAGGGGAACAACAGGGAGCGGCGACCCCTACACCCGAACCAACTGCCCGAGATGTACCTGTCCCGGGTCATTCGGGTAGCGAGCAACCCGGGTGATCGGGTGCTCGACCCGTTCACCGGCAGCGGGACAACGGGTACGGTAGCGGTATCGCTCGGGAGGGACTTCATCGGGATAGAGCGGAACCCGGACTTTGCGGCGTCGGCGATCGCCCGTATCCGGGCGGGCGCGGTAAGGGACGTGCGGCATGGCTGACTCGGGTGGCAGGGGCGTAGCGGTCGCGGGTGTGGAGTTGACCGGCGAGCAGCGGGCGGCAGCCGATGCTGTAGTCGCGTGGTACCGGGGGGGCTCGGACGGGGGTACGCGGCAGTTCGCGCTCGGGGGCTACGCGGGCACGGGTAAGAGCACGGTTATTCGCCACTTGATCCGCAACGACTTCCGGGGGCTCCGGGTGCGGGCGTGCGCGTTTACGGGCAAGGCCGCCGACGTGCTGCGGAGGCGGGGGGTAGCGGCCACGACGATCCACTCTTTGATCTACGACGTGCGGGTGGCCCCCGACGGGTCGGTGCGGTTCGTCTTGAAGGACAAGATCCCGGCCGACCTGATCGTGGTCGATGAGGCGTCGATGGTTAGCGCCGCGATCTACCGCGACTTGCTCGGGTTCGGTCTGCCCGTTTTATTCGTGGGCGATACCGGGCAGTTGGAGCCGATTGGCGACGACCCCGGTGTAATGCGGAGCCCCGATGTGATGCTGGAAACGGTCCACCGTCAGGCACTGCTGAACCCGATCATCGGGTTCGGCGAGCGGGTACGGAGGGGTGCGGGGGCTGGCAAGCCGAGGGAGGAGTCCGGCGACCACGGGACGCTCAGGGTTATCAATGGGCGGATGGACGACGACTCGTTCATATCGGTGCTGACCGAGACGGATCAGGTGATTGTGGGATACAACAAGACACGGGTTACGTTGAACGAGATCGTGAGGGAGTACCGCGGACTTGGCGGGCTGGTCTGTGTGGGGGACAGGCTGGTCTGCCTGAAGAATGATAGGAACTTCGGGATATTCAACGGGCAGCAGGCGGTTGTAACGGACGTGGGAAGGGAGGTACGGGGGTGCGTCCACTTGGGGGTGGAGGATGCGGACGGCCTGCGGTTTACGGTCCCGGCGTGTGTAAGGCAGTTTGGTCGGCCGTCTACGCTGGAGGAGGCGCAGAACGTATCCATGAGGCCCCGGAATGAGCGGGGGCCCCGGACGTACTGGGACTACGGCTACGCCGTGACCGTCTGGAAGGCTCAGGGTTCCGAGTGGGGGCGGGTGACGGTATTCGAGGAGATCCACCGGAGGGTGAGCCCGTCGAGGTGGCGGTATACGGCGGCTACCCGGGCGGAGAACGAACTGGTGTATGTGACGTGACGTACTGCCCCGTAGTCGTCGATGGGAACTCGCTCATTGTGCGGAGCATTATGCTGTCCGCGACCGACGACTTGGAGGCCGGGGGGCGGCCCACCGGCGGGGTGTACGGCTCGCTTCTGTCGCTCCGCGGCATCATCGACCAGCCGACGGTCAACGCTGCGGGTGTGTGGATGTTCTTCGATGCGGGCGTGCCGGAGTTCCGCCAGAAACTCGTGCCGACCTACAAGGCCGAGCGTAAGAGGAAGCGGATGGGTTGGACGCCCGAGCAGGAGCGCCGGGTATTCGGCCAGATAGACGACGCGAGGCAACTGTTCGGGCTGCTCGGGGTCGGGTGTGGATCGGTCGCGGGGTGGGAGGCGGATGATTGTGTAGCGTCGGCGTGCCGCCTGCTCCATACCGCCGACGGGTGCTATCCGGTAGTTGTCAGCGGGGACAAGGATCTATGGCAACTGGTCCCCGACATCGCCGATGCCGTGTGGGACTTGGGCCGGAAGCGGCTGATCGACGACGACTCCTTCGAGGCTGCGGCCGGGGTACACCCCCGGGTCTACCGCCTGTTCCGGGCGATGGTCGGCGACCCGTCGGATGGCATCCCCGGGGTAGACGGGTGCGGCGTCAAGCGTGCGGCGGCTCTGGTGGCGTCCGAGGTAGACGGGCCTCCCGCCCCGATTGACCAACTGCATCGCCTCTCCGACCGCCTGATGGGGTCTACAAGGGCGTATGAGCGGGCGGTGGCCGAGCAGTATGAGCGTGTGGTGGCGGCGCTGCGGGTAGCGGACCTGACGGCGGGGAATCGGCTTGTAGACGGAGCCGTCGCGTGGGCTCTGGCTGAGCCGACAACGGTTGACCGCGTGGGGTTCCTCCGGGCGTGTAAGCGGTTCGATTTCAAGCGGGTGCTGGGCAACCCGGAGCGGTTTCTGGGCCCGTTCGAGGCGGCCGTAGCAAGGCGGGAGGAAATGATGACGATGGGGGGTGGGCTGTGAGGGTTGCTGTTACTGCCGACTTGCACTTCGGGCCGCAGGCGAGGCTGTCTCACGCGGTCCCGGGGCCGTATACGAGTCGGTTGCGGGACCGGATGCGGTGCTTCGATTGGATTGTGGAGGGGGCGTTGGATCGCGGGTGTGAGCGTCTATGTATACTCGGGGACTTCTGCGATTCTCGCGTGCGGGTTGATATCCCCACGCTGGCGGCGATGGCGGCGTCGCTCGAAAGCGCGAGGGTGGAGGGGCTTCGTGTGATAATGATCCCCGGGAACCACGACTGCTACTTCCGCGATACGTCCGCGACCGCTCTGGACCCGTTTGACATCGACAGCCGGTTCGTGCGAGTTGTCCACCTCCCGACAGTCGTGGACGGTATCGGGTTTGTTCCGTGGAGCGACGACGCGGCGCGGCTGGCGAGGGACTGCCGGGAGATGGTCGGCGGGGTGGGGATACTGTTCTCGCACATCGGGCTCGCCGGGTTTACCCCCGACGGTCTGGATCCAGACGACCTCTCCCTCGGTAAGTTTGACCGCGTGCTGCTCGGCGACGTACACGAGCCGTCCGACCTTGGTGAGTCGATCGCATACGTCGGTGCGCCGATGCAGCACGACTTCGGGGACGCCGGGGGTGTGAGGGGGTTCGTGGTCCTGGATACAGAGAGTGGGGATTGTGAGTTTGTGGAGAACGGGGAGTCGCCGAGGTTTCACGTTGTCGAGTCGGAGCGGGACGTGGGGGGTATCCGCAGGGGCGACTTCGTGAGGGTTCGGTCGCGGGGTGGTGGGAGCGAACTCGTGGAGTCGTGTAGGGCTGCTACGGGCTGGGTAGACGCGGACGTGGTAGACGCCAAGGTAGCAAGGCCGCGGCTGGATACGTCCGGCTCGGACGGCGACGTAATGCGCCGGTTTGTGGATTACGTCGGGCCGGACAACCCCGGGGCGGTACTCGACTTCGGGTTGGGCATCATGCGGGAGTCGGGGCTGTAGTGATGGGGTACAGGATCGGCAGCGTGCGGATGGTCGGCTACGGCCCGTTTGCGGACGCGGAGGTAGACCTGTCTCGTCCGGGTATTACGTTGCTTGAGGGCGTGATGGCCGGGTCGTCCGTGTGCGACAGCAACGGGGCTGGGAAGTCCACTGTGATCAACGCGGCTCTGTGGGCTATCTATGGGAGGACGATGCAGGGTGGGGTTCCCGGCGACGACGTGATCCACCACGGGGCGAGGGTGTGCCGGGTACGGGTTTCGATTGTGGGGGGCGGGGAGCCCGTCGTGGTCGAGCGAGAGCGCACGAGGGGGCGTGGGGGGGTACGGCTCAGGCTGCTGGTCGGGGGGGAGGACCAGTCGGCGGGGACGGCCGCCACAACGCAGCGGGAGGTGGAGGGCGTTATCGGGATGGACTTCGCTACGTTCATGTCGAGCGTCGCCTTCGGCGCGAGGGACGACGTGCGGGGGTTCCTCGCGGCAACCGACTCTGAGCGTAAGCGGCTATTCGACTCGATGCTCGGGCTGGATAGGTTCACGGTGGCGGAGAGGGCGGCGCGTGACAAGTTGTCACGAGTCAGGGACTCGATTGGTGAATCGGAGTCTAAGGCCGCCGGGCTCCGGGGGGAGGGGGCCGAGGCCGCGAGGGCGCTGGAACGGGCGGTAGGGGACGCCGACGACAATGGTGATGCGGAGTTGGAGCGGAAGGACCGCGGGGCCCGGCTGGTAGTGATGCGGAACAGGCTGGAACGGGAGCGGCGGGCTCTCGCTCGGCTGGCTGACGCTCGGGATCGGGAGGAGGCCGCGTTCTCCGGCGTTCTGGCCCGGCACCGCAAGTTGGTAGACGCGGCCGAGGCCGAGCGGGCCGTGTACGCGGCTACGGCGAGGGATCGGCGGATGGAGGCCGGGCGGCTGGAGGGGGAGGCTGCTGGGGTTCGCCGTCGGCTCGGTCGGCTGGCCGGTCTGGGCGACGTTTGCCGCGAGTGTGGGCAGCCGGTTGATCCCGATCTGCACGCCCGGATGGTCGCGGACCTCAAGGCCCAAGCGGACGCGGCCGACGCGAGAGCGAACACCCTGCTTATGGAGGCTGAGGCGGCGGAGATGGACGCCGCGATGGTCCCCGTACCGGACGCGCCGGTATCCGACTCGCTCGACGAGGCCCAGATGCAGGTTGCGGAGGCGGAGGGGGCCGTGCGGGAACTGGAGGGCGACGTAGGCGTGTTGGAGGCGCGGGTTGACGCCGACCGTGAGAGGGCGGCGGATCGGGAGCGCAGCATCCATGCGGCACGGACCAGGGTGGCGTTTCTTGACGGTGCGATAGCGGGGGCGGAGGACGAACTGGCGGCGCTACGCGAGACCGAGCGGATGGCGGAGTTCTGGGTCCATGGGTTTGGCCCCCATGGGATCAAGTCGTTCTTGATCGAGTCCGAGGTGGCTGAGATTGGGAATGTAGCGAGCCGGTACGCGGCGAGGCTGCTCGGCCCGGGCACGATGGTCCACCTGTCGGCGACGAGGCGGCTGAAGTCGCGGGACGAGTCGAGGGAGGAGATCACGGTGTCGGTCAACATCCCACAGTGCGCGCAGACGTACCGCACGGCGTCCAAGGGGCAGCGGAGGCGAATGGACCTCTCGGTATTGCTGGCGCTGAGGGATACGGCTATGAGGCGGATTGCTCAGCCCATCGACCAGTTGTTCGTGGACGAGATGTTCGACGGTCTGGACCCGTCGGGCGTAGACGCCGTGTGTGAACTGTTGCGGGAGGTGGGGCGTACCTGTCCGGTGCTGCTTATTACACACGTCCCCGACCTACGGGATGTGGCGGACAGGGTTGCTGTGGCGTACCATACGGGTGAACGTGCCGAGTTGCGGTTGGAATCGGGATGGTGAACAGCAAGGTGAAGGGCGACAGGTTCGAGCGGAGCGTGTGCCGCGCCCTGTCTACATGCGCTACGGGTGTTGACTATGCTACCGCTCCGTTGTCGTCCCTTCCGCTGAGAAGGAGGTCAACGTCGATCATGCCGATCGAGGGCCACTGGGAGGGCGAGGGCGACATCCTGCACCGCCCGGGCGTACTGTGGCCGTTCGTCGTGGAGGCGAAGGACCGGCAGGAGTGGGGGACGCTGGACGGCGTGTTTACGAGGAAGAAGTGGCCGCTCTGGGGGTACTGGGATCAGGCCGCGGGCCAAGCGGATAGGTTCTCCCGTCGGGCCGGGCGGGCGCACGCGCCCATGCTGATTGTCAAGCGGGTAAGGTTCCCCGCGATTGTTGTGATGGGTGTAGTACCCGTGGGGCGGCTATGGCTCCATCGGTACGCCGCTACCTGCCAGACCGTGATGGTCGCACGTGGGGAGAGGGGTATTGTAATGGCCCCCCTGTCGGGGGTCGTGCGGGCCGGGGTTGGCTTTGTTCGGGACGCTGTTGAATCGCTGGGTTGGGCCGTGGAGCGGGCTGGCGTTGGCGGTGCTGTCGGGGTGACGCTGTGATGAGCGGTAGTGTGAGGGTACGGTTGCGGGAGAGTCGGAGGCCCGTCGGGAAGCGGAGGGGGAGGGAGCCGGAGTTGGCGAGGCCGGACGGCGGGCTGTCTCGCGTGATCTACGACTGGTACATGCAGTGCCGGGGGCGGGGCTGGCGGCAGAGCGACTGCGCGAAGCGGATGGGCGTCGGGTTGCGGACGTTCCAGCGGTGGATCGGCGGGGAGGAGCCGAGCAGGCTGGGGCGCAAGTGGGTACTGCGGGCGATGGCCGATGAGGGGGTCAGGGTGCCGAAGCGGCTGTACGACGATGAGTAACCTGACTCCCACGGAGCGAAGGACCGTCCGCGACGTTTTCGCAAGGGGGCCGCTGCTCCTCTTGGACGAGGGGTGGACGATCGAGAGGGTAAGGGAGTTCTTCGCGCGCCCGGAGATCCGAGAGTATCACCAGACGGTCCAGCGGGAGTACGCGCACGCGCCCGTGATCGAGGCGAGAATCCGGTACAACTTGGTACGGGAGTTGGCGGTCTTGGGTGATAGGGCGGTGGAGGTGCTTGAGCAGGCGCTGCGGGGCCCGCTCTACATGCGGGGGCCGAACAACGAGGTACTGCTCGATAACGATGGGGAGCCGCTCCTTGCGGACGCGGCCCCGGATAGGGATCGCATTGAGGCCGCGAAGGAAGTCCTGTCGCGGCTGGGGGTCGGGCCGAAGATAGTTTACATTGAGGGCGACCTTGATCGGCTGTTTGAGCGGATTGAGGACGCCGATGACGTCCCCGAGGTAGACCCATCGCTGGAAACGGAGGCGGAGCAGGTGATCTCCCGGGAGCGGGTCAGGACTGCGATGGAGCGGCTGTTGCCGGAGTTGCCCACGATCCGGCGGCGGATGGCGGAGGCGCTTACCCCCCCGCCTAAGCGGCGCGGGGGCCGGAAGCCCCGCAAGAAGTGGGCGTAGGGGTGGCCGCTAAGCCGAGGCCCAAGGGATCCAAGGCGGCGGAGGCGTTGTTTGCCCGTGTGGCTACCGACGCGATCCACGGGTGCCGATCGTACTTTGATACGCTGACCCCGCACGAGCAGCGGGAGGTTATCAAGTGGCTGACCGATGCGATCGTCCGGGACGGCTCGGACGGGCGTACCCCGATGTACGACATCTACTGGGAGGTCGATTACGTCCGGCGTCCCGTGTCGATTGATACCTTCGTAGACGACCGCGAGTACCTCGGTCGGTTTACCGCCGGGTTGCACGACCGCTGGAAGGCGGAACTGTCCGATGTATTCAGGCCCGGGAGCGGGATCTACAAGTGGTTTCTGGGCGGGGCGATCGGGGTGGGGAAAACGACGGTGGCCGTAGTCGCTCTGCTCTATCAGGTATACCGGCTGACGTGTATGCGGGATCCGGCGAGGTACTACGGTCTCCTGCCCGGGTCGCGGGTCGCCTTCGGCATTTACTCCGCGACAAAGGAGGCCGTGGGCCTGACCGGGTACGCGAAGTTGCAAACCATGCTGGGGGGTAGCCCGTACTTCCTGGCGCACGCGCCGCGATCGCCGAAGCGATCGTTTGTGGACCTGCGGGGCTGCGGCGTTGTTATCGTCCCCGGATCACGGGCGATTCATGCGCTGGGTCAAGACCTCTACAGCCTGTTGATCGACGAGGCGTCGTTCATGGGTGAGAGGCGGTCTGTCGAGGGCGACCCCGTTGGTCAGGCGTATGAGTTGTCAAACGCTACCGAGTCGCGGATCCGGTCCCGGTTCACCCGGCCCGGCGGTGTGGTCCCGGGGCTGATGCTCTACGTTTCATCTAAGCGGGACAGGACCGCGTTCTGGGAGCGCAAGGTGGCGGCGGCCGACCCGGCGGTCAGCCGTGTAACCGAGTTCCGGCTGTGGGACGTGAAGCCGTCGTACCTGTTCAAGGGGCGGAAGTTCCGGGTACAGATCGGAGACCGCGTTACGCCGAGCCGGATACTCGCCGACAAAGAGAGGAAGAAGCCGGGTGCGAAGATCATCCCGGTCCCGTCCGAGTACCGGGACGCCTTCGAGGAGGACGTGGACCGGGCGCTGCGGGACATCGCGGGTGTCGCTACCCACGGGATTACCCCGCTGATCTACGACCGGCAGTCGGTAGTCGATGCCCGGCGGGAGCACCTTCGGCACCCGTTCACGGTAGAGTCGATTTCCCTTTCGACGATGCGGGACACGCTGCTTGAGGACGTATTCCAGGTTGACGCGCTGTGTAAGATCAAGGGGGGGAAGTGGGTGCCAAGGTACCACCCGACCGCGCTGCGATATATCCACGTTGACCCGTCGCGCACGATGGATTGCCTTGGGATGGCGATGGTCCACGTCGGGGGGCTCAAGGAGATCGAGAGGGGGCACCCCGACGGGGCGCTCTCCCAGAGCGAGAGCCCGTACATCGTCGTGGACTTTATGCTCCGGGTCTGGCCCCCCGACGTGGGGGAGATCGACTTCTCCAAGATCAGGTCGTTCATTGTCTACCTTGCCGGGCTGTTCCCGCTTGCGATGGTTACGATGGACTCGTTCCAGTCCGCCGACTCGTTGCAGATCATTCGGAAGCAGAACATCGAGTCGAAGTTACTGTCGGTGGATCGGACGCCCGAGCCGTACCTGATGCTCCGGTCTACGCTCTCCGAGCGGCGGCTCGCAACGTATCGGTACGCGCCGTGGGAGTCCGAGGTAGTCGATTTGGAGCGGTCCCCGGCGACCGGAAAGGTTGACCACCCCACTACGGGATCGGATGGATCCAGGGGCAGGAAGGACGTGGCGGACGCCGTTGCTGGCGCGGTTTACGCCTGCGTAACGGATAAGCGGTCCGTATCCCACGTCGGCACCCCGGTCGGCGGGGCCGACCCGGCACCGGATCGGCGTCGGGGCGCGGGTACAATGCGGGGTAGGGCACCCCGGCGGGAGACGCCCCGGGTGGGAGCCCCCCAGTGGGATTCGCTGCGGGATCAGGCGCGGATGATGTCGCGGGGATAGACGAGGGCACGAGCGATGCCGTTTGACCGTTTCAGCGACGACCAGGTACCCGGGGCAAGGGTTGGGGGGCCCCACCGGCGGGGGCCCCTGTTCGCGCTGCTGCAAATGTTCGGGCTCGAGCGCCGTCCGGTGGCGATGCGGGAGAAGGACAAGGACGACGACGCCCAGAACGCGTACTGGCGGGAGAACATCTCGCTCACGTCCGACCGGCAGCAGCGGTACCGGACGTTTGATGAGATGGACCAGTTCGACCTTGCGATCTCCGTTCTGGATACCTACGCGGAGGAGGTAACACAGGTTGACTACGACAAGGGGAAGTCCGTCTGGGTCGAGTCGAAGAACCCCGAGATGGTCCGTGTGGGCGACGAGGGGCTGACGAACCTGAAGATGGAGGACAAGGTATCCGCGATAGCGCGGCGGATTTGTAAGTATGGGGACGACTTCCGGCGGATGATCTACTCATCGGGGAACGGGGTGCTGTCTTGGCAGTACGTCGATCCCGCGAAGGTACACCGCGTCGAGGACAAGTTCGGCAGGCTGATCGGATTCCGGGAGGATGGCAAGAAGTTCCGGCTGGGCGTGACCGACGATAAGAAGGGGCGGACCGACTCGTGGCCGTGGGACTACGTTCACTTCCGCCTGCTCGGGAAGGACGAGCACACGACGTATGGCACATCGATGCTCGACGCGCTGTTCCGCCCGTGGCGGTCGATGGCGCTGATTGAGGACGCCCTGCTGAGGTTCCGGTTGCGGCGGACGCCGGAGCGGAACATGGTCCTCGTGGATACGGGTACGCTTTCCGACGCGGAGGCAATGGATTACGTCAACGACTGGCGTCGTCGGCTCCGCAAGCATGAGTTCGTTGATCCGGCCAGCGGGGCGTACCAGAAGTATTACAACCCGCTGTCGCCGGTAGAGGATCTGTTCATCCCCGTCAGGGGGGAGAACCAGACGCGGGTAGAGACGCTGAGCGGCGGGGGGGACGTGGACCGGATCTACGACCTCAACTACTTCTTGGATAAGTTCATGGCCGCCGCGCGCATCCCCAAGGGGTTCCTCGGATTGGGGGACGCGCCGGAGCCGTCCAAGGCGTCCCTTATGCAGCAGGACGTAAGGTTTGCGCGCACGGGCAAGCGTATCCGTAAGGCCCTGATTTATGGGATTCGCACGGCGTTGGATATCCACTTCGCGCTGAGGTCCGATACGGGGAGGACGGGGGGAGTGGAGCCGAACAAGTTCTGGCCCTATGCGGATGGGAACGAGTACGTCGTACAGATGACGCCGATCTCATACCTCGACGAGTTCGAGCGGTCCGAGTTGGTCCAGCTGCGGTACAACATTGTGGAGCAGGCGTCCCGGTTTGCGGGCGACTTCAGGCTGGACCCGCAGGCGTGGGCCGCGTACATCCTGTCCACCTACGCCAAACTCCCCGAGAAGGTTATCAGGGGGCTGATGGCGAAGGACGGCGATGGTGCCGAGCCCGAGGAGCGGTTCGCAAGGTTCGCCGACCAGACGGCGATGTCTCTCGACGAGCGGAAGAAGTGGGCGGCCGACCCGGCGGCAATCCGAAGGGTATTCGGCCCAGCGGGGCAGACCGGGTTTACCGGCGTGTCCAATGGGGAGGCGGCCGCGATTGCCAGGGCGGTCCATGGGAGCCCCATGCTGCGAAAGGTCATCGGTGATATCGCGTGGCTCCACGAGGACGACATGGTTGGGGCCGCGTCCCAGCAGATCGACCCCAGTATGCTCCCCGTGGTCGGGACGTTCATTGAGGACAGCGTTGACGATTCGAAGGAGGCGGCGCAACTGAGGGACGACTTGGGGCGGCTGAGCGAGATGGCCGAGCGGGGGCGGCGCCGGGACGGTGTGCTATGCGAGGGGTAGGCCGTGGGACGAAGATCCCGAGGCGGACGTTCCGCGTGCAGGGGCGCGGGAATACGTCTAAGCGTCTCGACCCACTCCACCGTGTTATCAGCCGGGCGGCGGGGCGCTCGGGGATCGACTCGGCGCGGGTGGCCTGGGTAGCGACGTTCCTGTTCGATGAGATCGCTCAAGAGGTCTGCGCGGGGTCGATCGTCTACGTCCCGGGGTTCGGCGCGTTCGGCGTAAGGATGCCCATCGGCGGGCGCACGCGGGGGGTGCCGATCCCCGCGATGGAACCGCTGGCGCACTTCCGCGCACAGTTGAGATCCCAGTACGATCCCGACTCGACGGCGGGGACGGCGGCGGAGATGTGGCGGGTGCGGAGGGTCGCGCAGAAGAACGCGGGAGCGCCCCAAATGCTACACAGGAGCACTACGTCGGCGATGGCCCGTATGCGGGAGTCCATACGCCGGACGGCGGGGAAGCAAGGCATGACGATCGAAGATCCCAGTGAGCACGATCGGAAGAGCGGTCTGATCGTGGAGGACTCTACCGTGGTCGGGGGGAGGGACAGGGCGACCGGCGCCGACGTTGTGAGGCCCAAGACGGCGGGGGGCAAGGCGGACGAGTCCACCGACCCGACCGACGCGCGCGAGGCCGCCGGTAGCGAATCGCCCGACGAATCGTGACAACCTGTCACGGCTCCGACTACCGAACCGGCCCCGAGCGGAGATCGTGACAGTCTGTCACGATTTCTCTCCCAACACCCTTGACTCAATGCGCCAACCGGCCTATAGTCCTATGGTCAATCGGGAATGATCCCGGACCGGAAGGGACACACAATGGCACGGAAAGCGGAAGTATTGGAGCACGCCCGGACCTTCGAGGGATGGGCGGACGAGGTAGCGGGGTTCCCGGCGGAACTCCAAGCCGCCGTCGAGGCGACCGGGGAGTTCCCCAACTGGGGCCTCTCGGGCTACAAGTCCATGTCCGCTCTGGCTGCCGACGCCAAGAAGGCCGCGGGGACGGTGGGCGCGATGGCGCTCGCCCATCTGGCGGCGGGCAAGCCCTTCGAGGACGGCCCATACGTCCCGAACGTGAAGGTGAGCGAGCGGCGATCGCCGAGGTGGAAGGAGTTGGCGGTCGCCAACTTCGATCGAGCGGCAAGCCTGCGCGACCTGCTCAAGACGGCGCTCGGGCTTGTCGGCGCGTACGGGCTGGACCCGGCCGACGAGAGGGCCCTCACGCGGATCAGCCGCCTCGCGGATGAGACGATGCGGGGCGTCGCCCCGGCGAACGGGGACTACGCGGCGAGCGTCGTGGAGTCCACCGAGCCGACCAAGAGCGAGCGGTTCGATCCGATCGCACGGGCGTAGTGATACGGGCCCCCGCCCTGATGATGGGGACACGACACTGGATACGAGCGGGCAATCGCCGACTGTGAGCACCACGACGCCGATCCGGTCAATGACGGTTGACATCCCTCGTCTCCACCCTACCGGGCGGGGGCGGGTTTCCCGACTCGGGATGGTCCCGGGCGGATCGCACTGAAAGGAGACACACCATGGATACCAATACGCCCACCCTGGTCACGAAGTCTGGGTGGAACGCCGGATGGCATGACTGTCGGGGGGTGGCGATCATCGATCACCCCGAATACGGGCGGATCATGCTGATCGAGGGTAAGAGGGAGGACGGCGCACTGCTGTGGTCCCGAGGGACCGCCATCCGCCTCCTGCCGCGGGATACATGGGCGACACTGCTCGTGGACGGGGCGGAGCCCCCGGACATCACGGCGGATCTTGATCCGGACATGATGTCCGGTCGGGATCCGTTCCGCCCGCCGCTCCCGATCGCCGGGGAGGACGTGGGCGAAATCGCCCGCGCACTGGGGATCTAGGCGTTCTCCCGCCCCCGCCCCAACGGGCGGGGGTGGGTTTCCCGGTCCGGGATGGTCCCGGGCGGATCGCAACCGCGAAAGGAGACACACGATGATGGTGACAGCGGACAACTTGGACGAGACGCGGGCAGCGTGTCCCACAGATCAGGGCCGAGATCTGGTGGTCGGATGCGAGACATGGCTGATCGATTACGATGGAGGCACCGGTCGGATGACGTGCTGGCCCAATGGTCGTGGCGCCGTCTGGTGGGGTGGGGACAGTCACTGGGGCCACTGGACCGAGCGGGACGGGGAGGACGTGCTCGTGCTCGACGAGTTGCGCTCAGACGACAATGTGGTCGTTGTGGACACCAGGGGCGAGGAGAAGATCACGGGCGCCGCCGCCGACTGACCCGCTCGCCTCCGCCTTGATGGGCGGGGGCGGGATTCCCGGCCCAGGATGGTCCCGGGCCGGATCGCACACAATCGAAAGAAGACACGACATGGAACAGATCACTCTCACCCGTCCGGCGAAGCCGGGAGACACGCTTTGGGCTTCTCTGGGGGACGGGTGGCTCGCCGAGGTTGTCCTCGCCGACCCGCCCGACCATCCGCCGTCGGGAGCGGCGGATATCCCCGTCATTCGCGTTCGGGCCACGCTGTGGCTCGAAACCACAGGCCCGGACGAGGCCATGCTGCGGCGCGACCTTCGGGACTTCGGTCCCGGCAGCACCCCAGTCATGGGGTACGAGTTGTCTCAGTGTTGGGGTCGGTATTATAAGCGGCCCCCCGATGGGGGGACCGGGCGGGATTACCGCGCCGTCTCCCAGGACTACGAGGGTTCCGCCATCGCCCCCCTCGTGGCGGAGGCGGTCGCCGACCTCCAACAGGCGACCCGGATCGTCGATTCGGTCCGCGATGCCCACGCCGCCAGTGTCGCCCGGCTGGCCGCCGCGCGCGAGACTGCCTACGCGGCTTGGCAGGTGCCCGATGTTGAGGGCACCTGCTGATGCAAATCCAAATCGCAATCGACCGCGTGGATGAGTTGAGCACAAGACAGATCGCCGACCGCATCCGCCTCATAGCGGACCGCATCGAGGGATGCGGTCGCACCGATGATCTGTTCTCCCTCGGCTACTTCTACACCGATGGGACTCGCCACCGGTCGATCGCCGATCCCAGTGGCGATTGGATCGGCGAGGTGTCGCTGAATCCCGACTGACTCCCTCGTCCCCGCCCCACCGGGCGGGGGCGGGATTACGGCCTGGGGTGGTCCCGGGCCGAGGTAGAACAACAAGGAGTAAACGATGGGAAAGCATGAGAGTACGCCCAAGGACAGGGCGATGAAACTGATGGACGGCGCGGGATATCGGCAGATTTGGGTGCGTGGCCTGCCCGGCTCGATGGTCACGGCGTGTCATCCTGTGCGGGATTTTGAGACCCTTCTCATGCTCGTGGAGTGGGGCGGAAGAATGGGATGGAATTACCACGAGTACGGGAGGACATACTCGCACACGGCATCGGGCGCAGGTTGGCAGAGCTTGGAGGATTGGCTCAGAGCGCAGATCGACTGACCCCTCACCGGTCTCCGCCCGGTGGGGCGGGGGTGGGTTTCCCGGGCCGGGCGGGGGGTCCGCCTGGCCGAGGTAGAACAACAAGGAGTGAACAATGGGAAAGCATGAGAACACGCCAAGGGACAGGGTGATGGAACTGATGGACGATGCGGGATACCGACGGACGTGGGTGGCCGACGACGCGGGGCTGTCGATCACGGCTTGGCACGCGGGCAAAGATCGAACGGCCATCGTGCTTGTCAAGCGTGCAGGGGGTGTGGATTTCTACCATGAATGGGGATCGGGCGCAGGTTGGCAAAGCCTTGAGGATTGGCTGAGGGCTGGTAATGAGCGCGTGGCGAGCAATAGTGTGGACTGTCGGCTTGTCGAGCAATCGATTTGGTGGCCCGTTGAGGGCGGTGGTCGTGGTGTCTCGATCATCGACCACCCCGACTACGGCCGCATCCTGCTCGTTCAGGGCGAGAGAGAGGACGGCGTGATGACGTGGGTGAACGGGACCGCTATTCGCCTGCTTCCGAGAGATAGATTGGCCATTCTGCTTGCTGACGCGGGGTCGGTGGGCACCTGCGTTGATCTCGACCCCACGGTGATGAGCGGCAAGAATCCCTACCGCCCCCTGATACCGCTCAGCGGCGAGTGCATCGAGAGAATCATACACAGCGTGGGGCTATAGCAAGCATGGCGATCTGCTGGCACAACTTTCACTTGGGCACTCACGGCGTATTTACGCCGTGCTCCCCGCCGGAGCGCGAGCCCGACCATGTGAGCGAGAGCGGCTCGGTCTATTGGGATGAGGGGGATCATGTGGTGCGCGAGGCTAATCACTGGTGCGCGGTCGGCGAGTGCCTCTGGCCGTTCGCTGGCGATCGTCGCCCCCGCCAGCGCGTGGCCGGTGCGTGTGCATACGACCGCTTCGGCTCGATCGTGATGCTCACGACCGAGCGAGATCGCCGCGTGGGACTCTATCCGGGGCTGATGAGCGGCATCGCGGGCGCGACGATCAGCGCTATTCGGACAGTGCGAGATCGAAGTGGGCGCGTGATCGAGCGGGCACGCCGTGTCATTCATGTTGTGCGAGAAACGCCCTGCATGGTAACGACGACCGGTGGGGATCGACTGGGGAAGGCTACGCTGTCGCACGCCTGGCGCGTCTGACTGATCTCTCTCGCCCCCGCCTTACCGGGCGGGGGCGGGTTTCACGGCTCGGGGTGATCGAGGGCCAGAACGCAGCATGAAAGGAGATTCATCGTGACGAACCAGGAGGATTTGCAGCGTATTGCGAAGGATGCTGGTCTAAGTAAGGTTTCAGCCCGGCTGTTCTGCGCCTACATGACTGAGCAATTTCCTGCTGCCGATGACCCCCTCGTCTCCGGCCTACCGGGCGGGGCCGACCGGGGGGTGAGTGATGGGTAGGACGATCACGGTGCGGGGCAGCCGGGTAGAGGTGAGCAAGCGGGCCGATATGGGGTACGTCGGGGTGAGGGTGTGCCCGCGGGGGATCGCCAGCGAAACGGTCGTGTTCGTTGCTCGCGCGCACGATGAGGACGCGGTGGCGGGGCTGGACGGGTACGTCGCCCACGCTGAGGGCTGCGAGCCGGACGACGGCTACAGGGCCGAGTGGGTCGGGCGACGTGAACTGCACGCGCACCTGATCGCGTCGCGGGACGGGTACGTTATCGGCTGGGATGGGAGGCCGCTGCTGCTCGTAGCAGTGTAGAATCGCCGGGATCGGCGGGAAGGGACAAAGATGCGAGTGCATAGGCCGACATTGATCGAGTACGGGAAGACCGCTTGATTCTAAGTGCCAAGCGGCCTATATTTCTCCTGAAGGGAGCAACGCATGACGACGGAGACAACCACGGCAGCCAGGGCAGCCAGACTGAGCAACGACGAACTCGTGGAATACATCCGTGAGAGGGGGAACGCCGTGGCCCGGGAGATCGGTATGCCCCGCTGGTACACGGTCGATGCGATGGTGGTCCGCGGGGACCACGTTTGGATCGCTACCCCGTACAGTTGCGAGAGTTACCCGGTCGAGCCGACCCGCGACGACGTGGACGCCCTGTTCCGCGATTGGGTCCGGGACGGCTGGGCACCCCCCCGTATGCGGGCGTACTACATACCGACGGCGGGCGGTGAGCGGCTGGGGGTCGTTGACGCCGACGGGCCGACTCGGGCGTTCCAGGCGTGGAACGGCCTGCGGCGCGGCGTCGTATACGGGAAGGGCGGAGTGGCGGTGGTCGCCGACGTGGACGACAGGGGGCTGGAGGAGCCGGTTATCATCGAGCGGGCCGAGAAGAAGGGCCGGGTGGTGGAGTTCTACCGCAGCGGCGTGCGGGTACCCCCCGGCCCGCTTTATACCGACGAGGAGAACGCAGCAGTGGTGCTGCTCGGACTGAAGGCGAAGTGGAGGGGCGGGTCCGATGATTGAGCGCGGGGACGGGTAGGCCCGGTAGGCGGGCAGCCCCCGTAGCGGGGCGGCGCGGAGCCGAGCGGGAAGCGGTAGAGTAGAAGGGGCCGAAATGGGTTATGAGCGGGAAAGTATGGGATGGGCGAATCCGCCCGCTCCCAAGTGTGGGCATTGCGGAGTGGACCCCCACTCGGGGGCGGTGAGCGACGCCGTGATCCAGTTGAGGGGTGTGTGGCTCTGCCAGCACCACTACGATACGGCCGAGATGGTCATGGGCCACTTGATGCAACCGATCGGTGTCCGGGCGGAGATGAGCCGGGATCGGCTCTCGGGCCGGATGTGGAGCCCGGTATCATGCCCGACGCCGTGACGCCCCCGGGACTGAGGCTGGTCGGGCGCGACCGACGGGTCGATGCGGAGATTGTGTGTCCCGAGTGTCGGGGGGCCGGGCGAGTCCCGTGCCCCCCGACCTACTCGGTCCGCAGTTACAACGGCCGGGGGGCGTACCCCCAGCCGTCCGGCGGCGCGCCGATCCCGTGCCCGACGTGCGGGGGGACGAAGCGGCTAGCCGTATTGGGCGGGGTGAAGACGACGAGTACACACACGAGGGCCAACCGGCTCAGAAAGGGGTAGGACAGATGGACGTGGCGGGACTGAACACACGGGTCTTTACGGAGGACAACCTGACCGATGCGATCATCCACGGCGCAACGCTGGTGAGCACGTTTACGGGCTCGGCGGCGCAGGCTCGCCGGGTTGCAAAGGCCATGCTTGAAAGCGGCGACACGCTGCGCGAGTTAGAAGCGGCGGCGGCGTCTATCGCGGGCGCTTGCG
>Ga0114931_10001003_pt1 | contig 35653 bp, 34 predicted proteins | sample 2SBtaG_FD_89579 | JGI IMG/M metagenome (GOLD analysis project Ga0114931, IMG submission 89579) | Deep subsurface microbial communities from Kolumbo volcano to uncover new lineages of life (NeLLi) - 2SBTROV14_V59a metaG | ecosystem: Environmental > Aquatic > Marine > Volcanic | place: Kolumbo... | reverse complement strand
GGAAGCTCCCACCGGCCCTTCGAGCCGCTCACCGTGACCGGCCTCGCGCCCTCGACCCGCTCCGTGACCGTCTACCGGGTGCCGCTGACATCCGTGACAGGAGGCTCGCCGTGATCCGCACCGTCGCCCTGCGCAAGACCTACGGGGGCGTCGAGGCGCTCCGGGGCATCGACCTGCACGTCGAGGCCGGCGACATGTACGGGTTCATCGGCCCGAACGGCGCCGGCAAGACCACCACGATCCGGATCCTCACCACCCTGCTCGAGCCCACCTCCGGCGAGGCGTACGTCGACGGCCGCTCGGTGTGGAAGCACAAGCAGGAGATCCGGGGGATCATCGGGTACATGCCGGACAGCTTCGGCGTGTACCGGGACATGACCGTCACCGAGTACCTGCACTTCTTCGCGGCGGCCTACGGGATCGGTCCCAAGGAGCGCACCGGGCTCGTGGGCGGGCTGTTGGAGCTGACGGACCTGTCCTACAAGCAGGACGCGCTGATCGACACGCTTTCGCGCGGGATGCAGCAGCGCCTGGGCCTCGCGCGCACCCTCGTGCACGACCCGAAGGTGCTGATCCTCGACGAGCCGGCGAGCGGGCTCGACCCGCGGGCGCGCATCGAGATCCGCGAGATCCTCAAGGAGCTGCAGCGGATGGGCAAGACGATCCTGCTGTCGAGCCACATCCTGAGCGAGCTGGCCGAGGTGTGCAACCGGGTCGGGATCCTCGAGCGCGGGGAGCTCGTGGCCCAGGGGAGCCTCGACGAGATCATGGCGATGGCCCGCAACGAGGCCGAGGTGTGGCTGCGCACCACCGACGACGCCCGGGCGTGCGTGGTCGCGCGGGAGCTCCCGGAGGTGGCGAGCGCGGAGCTGGCCGAGGGCAACAAGCACGTCGTGCTGCACCTCGGGGTCGACCTCGACCTCGCGAAGCTTTCGGCCCACCTCGTCGAGCGCGGGCTCGGCATCCGGTACCTCGAGCGGCAGGACCTGACGCTGGAACAGGTGTTCATGACGCTCACCAAGGGCCTCGTGCAGTAGGGGGGCGGATGCGCTGGGCCACGGCACTGCGGTACGGCGGGACGGTCTTCTTCCGCGAGTCGCAGCGGGCCGCGCGGCGGTGGCAGACCTGGGCCCTGCGGTTCGCGGTCTCGGCGGGCCTGTTCGGGTTGCTCACCCTGATGTGGAGGGTGGCCCTGCGCGACATCGATCCCGTGCGGGCCGCGGAGCAGGGGCGGACCGCCTTCCTGGTTCTCGTGCTGGGCCTGGTGGTGACAGGGACCGTGATCGCGCCGAGCCTCGTCGCGCGGGGGCTCATGGAGGAGCGGGACGAGGCGACGCTGGACCTGCTCGCGCTGACCCGCCTGTCCCCGACGCAGATCGTGTGGGGCAAGGTGGGCTCGCGCCTCGCCCTGGTCGTGCTCGTGGTGTTGGGGACCGCTCCCGCGCTCGCCCTGTGCACGACCCTCGGGGGTACCTCGGTGTGGGAGGTGGTCAACGGCGTGGTGAACGCGCTCGTCGTCGCCCTGGTCCTCGGCGCGATCGGAGGGCTCGCCGCCACCATCGGGATCGGGGCCGTCCCCTCGGTCATGGGCTACGCGCTTGGGGCCTATCTCTTCCTGCCGATGCTGTACATGACGGTCCTCGGGCGCTCGAGCACGGCGATGGGCGACCTGTCCCCCTGGGCCGCGGTCGGGCTCGACGGGGGGCGCGGGTTGCTGCCCGTCTTCGCGAGCGTCCCGGTGGTCCTCGCGCTGATCCGCTGGTCCGGGCCGTTGTTCTCCCTGGCGATCCTGAAGGGCGAGTCGGACGTCGGCGGGGCCTCCGCCGAGTACCGTGCCGCCGCGCGAGTGCGCGTGCACATCGGGTGGCTGGGGCTGGCCTCGGTCCTCCTCGCACCCGCCGCGCTGCTCGGCGGACTGCAGGCGCGCGGCACCCACTCCTGGGCGGCGACCGCCGGGCTGTGGGCCTGGGTGGTGCTGGTGCAGGTCGCCCTGGCGGGTCTCGCCGTGCTGGGCAGCGAGTGGCTCGCCGACCTGCGCCGGGCGCGGGCGCCGCGTGCAGTCGGGTCCGAGAGCCGCCCGCTGCGAGGGCATCCCGTGCTGTGGCGGGAGCTCGTGGCGGCCGGGCCTCGGCGCGCGTGGATCGGTTCGTGGAGCGGCTTGCTGGTCTGGATGCTCCTGTGCCTCGTCCTCCTGCGGCTCGGCGGTCCAGACTTCGGAGCGCTGATCGGCGCGGTGAGCGGCACGGCCTTCACCGTGGTCCTCACCGTGTTGCTGAGCGCGTCGTCCATCGCGGGGGAGTGGCACCAGCGCACCCTGGACCTGCTCGCGGCCACCACGCTGCGCAGCGCAGAGATCGTGGCGGCGAAGCTGGCGGCGGTCGCCTTGCGCGCGGGGCCCTACCTGGTGCTCGGGTGGTCGCTCTTCGGCGCCATCTCCTTCTCGGAGCCGAAATACCCGCCCCTCGATGCCCACGGCCGGGTGCTCGGCTATGCCTGCGCCTCCTCGGCCCTCACCCTGCCGCTGGCGGGCAAGTCGGCTCTGCTGGCCGGCTGGTTCGCCTCCGTGTGGGCGTGCGTCGCGCTCTCCAGCTTCCTCGCCGCGCTGTGGATGCCGCGGCGGATGAACGTGCCCGTCGCATCCCTCCTGGGCGTGTTCGCCTGGCTCGTCCTGCCCTTCGCGATGGAGGGGCTCGGTTCGAGCTGGATCCGCGACGACGTGGCGATCCTGCTCCTTCCGATCGCCGATCCCGGGACGTGGCGGGGTGTCTGCGGCACGTCGCCATGGCTGATCGCCTCGACGGCCGCCTACGCTTGCGTGGCCGCGGCGCTCTTCGGTGTCGCGGCGGCCTCGCTGCGCCGCGCCGTCGCGCGTGGGGATCGGCGATGACCCGCTTGCACCCCGTCGATGTTAGGGGCAGCCCGCAATGAGCCAGGGCAGGCGATATCGGATCCTCGGAGCGCTCGGCAAGGGCGGCTTCGGCACGGTCTACCGGGCCGACCTGCTCGGCGAGAGCGGCTTCACGCGCCAGGTGGCCCTCAAGGTGCTGAACCCCGACATGGAGGGGGTCGTGACCGTGGCGAGCCGCCTGCGCGACGAGGCGCGCCTCCTCGGGCTCCTGCGCCACCGGGCGATCGTCGACGTCGACGGGCTCGTGCGGCTCGACGGGCGCTGGACCGTGGTGATGGAGTACGTCGCAGGGGCCGATCTCGCGCGGCTGATGACCCTGGGGCCGGTGCCGCAGGGCCCCGCCCTCGAGATCGTCGGCGAGGTCGCGAGCGCGCTGCACGTCGCCTACACGACCCCCGGCCCGTCCGGCGAGCCCCTCCGGCTGCTCCACCGGGACATCAAGCCCCAGAACGTGATCGTCACTCCGAACGGCGAGGTGAAGGTCCTCGACTTCGGCGTCGCCCGGGCGGACTTCGCCGGGCGCGAGGCCAAGACGCGCGCGATGCTCCTCGGCTCGCTGAGCTACATGGCGCCCGAGCGCTTCGACCGTCACGACGGGCCGGGCTCCGACGTGTACGCGATGGGCGTGGTGCTGTGGGAGATGCTCACCGGCCAGCACTACGGGCGCATCACGAACCGCGAGCACAAGTTCGTGAAGCGCCGCGACGAGGCGCTGGCGACCCTGAAGCCCCTCGTCCTGTACGAAGTCCACGCGTTCGTCCGCGCGCTGATGTCCTTCCACCCGGAGGATCGCCCCTCGGCGCGCGACGTGGAGCGGCGGTGTCGCGACCTGCGCCTGGAGGTCCGGGGCCCGTGGCTCCGCGACTGGGCCGAGGACGTCGTGCCGCCCCTCGTGGCGCCTCCCGACGCCCTGGAGGGCCACGACTTCTCGAGCGACATCGTCACCGAGAGCCGGGCATCGGACGAGGGCGACCTCGACGGCGGCTGGCCGGAAAAGGCGAAGGGGCCGGCCTCCACCTGGACCGGCGTGCAGGTCGGCGCCGCAGCCGACGCGCCCCGAGCCGGCAGCCTGCCCACCCTCCCGCCCGACGAGGACGATGAGGACGACGACGCGCCGCCCCTGCAGATCCCCGAGCAGCCCGCGCTCTCGCCCGAGTCCCTGCCACCGGCCCCGGAGCGATCGGATGCGGGAGCCGTCGTGCCGTCACCGTTCTCCGCGCGGCCGGCGAGGAAGGGGCCGAGCGGCATGACCGTCTTCGCCCAGGTCGCGGCGATCTTCGGCGTTCCGGTGGTCCTCGCGGGGGGCGGGTTCGTGTTGCTCGTCAGCGCCATGTGCTGCGGCCTGCTGATGAGTTCGCACTGAGCGCCCTGGAGGCGCTCTCAGGGCGCTGCGGGCCCGGGCGGCGCCGTCGCGTCGGGGCTGACCCCTCGGTACTTCTGCTCGGCGACCGGGACGTACCACTCCGCGAGGTCGTCGAACAGGCTCCACGGCGTGGCGTGGGCGCCCTGGAAGCGCCGGTCGACCACGGCCACGCTGTCCTGCCAGTACAGGAAGGTCACCGGCTGGTCGCTGTAGACCACCTGCTGCACCCGCTTGACGAGCTTCTGGGTCTCCGCCACGTCGCTCGTGGCCCGGGCCTGCTGGAGCAGTCCGTCGACCACGCGGGAGTGGTAGCCGAACCAGTTGTAGGGGCCGTCGCTCGCCCAGATGTAGCTCGGGTCGGCGCTCGGATCGGCCAGGAAGCCCCACAAGAACGCGTCGAAGTGGCCCTGGCGCACCCGGGTCGCGAAGGTGTGCGCGTCGACGGGCTCGAAGTCGACCTTGACCCCCATGGGCGCCCAGTACTGCTGGAGCTGGGTGGCGAGCTCCTTCAGGGGGTCGCTCCCCGCCTGCACGAGGAGGTGGAACTCGAGGGAGATGGCGCGCCGGCTGCGCACGCCGTCCTTGTCGGTGTCGCGCCAGCCCGCCTACTCGAGCAGGCGGATCGCCTGGGACGGGTCGTAGGGGAGCGGCACGACGTCGGAGGCGAACCAGTCGGACAGCGACGGGCTGATCGTGCCGATGCAGTAGCGGCCGTAGACCGTGCCCTGCTCGGTGAGCGTGTCGCGGAGCAGCCGCTCCCGGTCCACGCCCAGGGTGAGGGCGCGGCGTACGCGCGGGTCGGAGAACCGCGGGTCGTCGAGGTCGTAGCCGACGTAGCGCATGGTCGCCGCGGACTGGCGCAGGACCGTGAGGTTGCGGTTCCCTTGCAGCCGTGCGGCGTCGCGCACGTCGAGACCGGTGACGAAATCGACGGACCCCTGCTCGAGCTGCTGCACCCGCGTCGCGTAGTCGGGAATCACCCGGTACACGACGTTGTCGAGCAGGGGTTGCGTGCCGGCGAGGGCCCTCTTGTTGCTGCCGAGCACGAGCAGCTCACCCGGGTCCCAGTTCTGGACCGCGAAGGGGCACGAGGCCATCGGGATCCGGGGCGGCACGGCGGCGCGGAGCTGGCCCGGGTCGACGTCCTTCAGGACGTGCTCCGGTAGGACGCCGACGGTGGCGATCTCGTCGATCCACAGCGGGTTCTGCGGGGTGAGGTAGTGCAGGACCACGGTCTTGTCGTCCGGGGTGTCGACCGCGTGGACCCGCTCGGCTTCCTGGGCCAGTGGTGAGCCGAGCCTGGGGTCGCGCAGCAGCGACCAGGTGAACGCGACGTCGGCGCTCGTGAGCGGGGTGCCGTCCCCCCAGCGCACGCCGTCTCGCAGGGTGCAGGTCAGGGTGGTCAGGTCGTCGGAGGGCGTGCACGCGCTCGCGAGATCGGGGGCGTAGCCGAGGGTTCCCTAGGACCAGGTGCGGCGCATCATCCCCGACTGGACCAGGTCGCGGATCATCGCCGAGTAGTCGTAGGTGCCGCCCACCGGGTACAGGGTCCCGGGGTCGAAGGGAAGGGCGACCACCAGCACGTCGCCCTTCACCGGTACGCTCGGATCCTGCGGCATCGAGGCACCGGTGAGCGGTTGGCTCGGCGTCTCGGGGTTCGAGCACGCTGCTACGGCCACCAGGAGCGCCGCCAGGTACGTTCGGCGCGAGAGCGCAGGAGGCAGGAACAATGAATCGCCGTCGGTGGATGGTGAGCGCGGAGGATCACCGGCAACGTTGGGGTGGTACGACGGGCCGGACCGCCTGTCAAGCAGCTTGGACGGGCGAAAGGTGGCGCGTTAGCGGCAGCGTCTGCTCGGGGGTCAGGTGATTTCGCACCCGGAAGTGTTCCAGGGATCGGCGAGCTACCCCGACCCGTCCCCCGGCCCGGTTCTCACGATCGGCAACTTCGACGGTGTCCACCGCGGGCACCGCATCCTGCTCGACCGGGTCGTGGCTCGGGCGCGGGAGGTGGGTCGCCCGGCGTGCGTCTACACCTTCGACCCGGCGCCACGGGACGTGTTGCGGCCGGGGAATCCGATCCTCCGCATCCAGACGCTCGAGGATCGCCTCGCCTGTCTCGGTCGCGCGGGCATCGACCAGGTGGTCGTCGAGCGGTTCACCCTGGAGGTCGGCGCGATGAAGGCACGCGACTTCGCCGCCGAGATCCTCGGTCGTCGCCTCGGCGTGAGCGCGCTCGTCGTCGGCTACGACTTCCGCTTCGGACACAAGCGCCAGGGCACGGTCGACGACCTGCGGCAGTGGCTCGACGTGCCGGTCGAGCAGGTGGGCCCCTACGCGCCCGGCGGCGAGCTGATCAGCAGCAGCCGCATCCGCGAGGCCGTCAAGGCGGGCCGGGTCGCCGAGGCGGCGACCCTCCTCGCGCGCCCGCACGTCGTCTCGGGGCGGGTGGTGCGTGGGGACGCTCGGGGGCGCGATCTCGGCTACCCCACCGCGAACGTCGCCGCGCGCACGCCGCTCGTCCCCGCCGACGGGATCTACGTGGTGCGCATCGACATCGGCGACGGGACCCTCCGGCCGGCGGTGGCCAGCATCGGTGTGCGTCCCACCTTCGACGACGGCCTGGACCGCCGGGTCGAGGTGCACCTGCTCGACTTCGACGGCGACCTGTACGACCGCGAGGTGCACGTACACTTTCTCCGGTTCCTGCGGGGCGAGGAGGCCTTCGACAGCGTCGAGGCCCTCGTGTCCCAGATGGCGCTGGACGCGGCCGCGGCGCGGGCGGTCCTGGAGGCGGAGTGACCATCGGCGGCGCGACACAGGTGTACGCGCTGGCCGGCAGCCCGGTCGCCCACTCCCTGTCTCCCGCGATCTACAACGGCCTGTTCGCCCACGACGGGGTCGACGCGGTCTACGTGGCCTTCGAGGTGGCCCCCGAGGCCGGTGCCGGCCTCGCGTCGGCCCTTCGGACTCTCGGTCTCGCCGGCGCGAACCTGACCGTGCCGCACAAGGCGGCGATCCTGCCTGATCTCGACGTGACGGACCCGGCCGTGGAGGCCGCGGGGGCGGCGAACGTGGTGGTGGCCCGGGACGGGGCGCTGCACGGCTACAACACGGACGGCGAGGGCTTCTGCCGGGCTTTCGAGGAGCGCTTCGGTTCGGTGCCGGAGGCTCCGGCGATCGTGCTCGGAGCGGGCGGAGCGGCGCGCGCCGTCGCGGCGGCCCTCGTCGCGCGCGGGGTCCCCGAGGTGGGCCTGCTCAACCGCACCGAGACCCGCGCGCGGGCCGCCTGCGAACACCTCGCCGCCTACCACCCCGGCGCTCGCTGGCGGGCGGCCGCGCTTGGGTCCGAGGCCTTCTCCGCCGCCGCCCGGAGCGCGGGGCTCGTGGTGAACGCGACGCCGGCCGGGGCCCGGGAGCGGGTCGGATCGCTCCCGGTCGACGCCCTGCCCGACGGCGCGATCTGGGTCGACCTGAACTACTGGGACCCCGAGCCACCGGCGCTCGCGGCGTGCGAAGCCCGGGGCCTGCGCACCCAGCGCGGCCTGGACATGCTGATCCACCAGGCGGCGCTCGCGTACACCCTGTTCACGGGTCGTCCGGCCGACCCGGTGCTCATCCGCGGTCTCCTGGGCTAGACTGCGCGCTGGGAGGTGTAATGGCCGACGTGCCCATGCTGGCTTGCACCAGCGGATCGCTCGCGGGGACTCGCATCGAGGTTCCCGAGGGCGGCCTGGACATCGGTCGGTCCGACGAAAACGACGTGGTGCTCACCGACGAGGGCGTGTCGCGGTTCCATGCCCGCCTGCTGTACGACAACGGCTCGTTGTGGCTCCAGGACGCCGGCTCGCGCAACGGGGTGTTCGTGAACGGGGTGCGCGTGGTCGGGCACCAGGCGCTCAAGGTGGGGGACGAGATCAAGATCGCGGACTGCGCCTTCATGCTCCAGTGGGCCGAGCCCGAGGACGACACCGGCGTCAATCGGCGTCTTCGGCGTGGCACGGGCTTGGAGGGCGACTCCGAGGGCGGCGAGAAGAAGCGCTGGTGGTGGCCATTCTGATGGGTTGGTTCAGCGGGTATCGACACGCGCGGCGGAGGCGGGCTTGATCGAGTCCGTCGAGATGATCATCCGCCAGCCCGGGCACCCGGATCGGGTGGTCCGGCTGCAGGAGGGCGCGACCCGTCTCGGTCGATCCGAGGACTGCGAGATCGTGCTGTCGGACGTCGGGGTGAGCCGTCGCCACGCGCGGCTGCTCGTCGCCCGCGACGAGGTCGCCGTCGAGGACCTGGGGAGCGGCAACGGTACCTACTTCCACGGCCGCCGCATCGAGCGGCAGCGGCTGAAGGACAGCGACGAGGTGGTGATCGACCCCTTCGTCCTGCGGTTCCGAATCCGCCGCGACGGCCAGGATCAGCCCGACGAGCCCACGCTCGACGGTCCGCTTGCCCGGTTCGACGTGATCCACGGCACCGGGCTCGCCCAGAGCAGCTACGCGCTCCCGCCCAAGGGCCTCACCATGGGCCGCAGCGAGACGCGCGACATCGTGATCCCCGACCCGGCCGCCTCGCGCCACCACTGCTCGGTCTTCTTCCAGGACGGCCACTACGTGCTGCGCGACATGGGCAGCGCCAACGGCGTGTACGTGAACGGCTACCGGGTCAAGGAAGCGGTGCTCAACGACGGCGACCGGATGCAGGTCGGCAACACCGAGCTGCGCTTCGTGCTCGACGACGCCACCAAGGCCGACGGGGGCACGCCGTCGAGCAGTCCGCCGCACCGCCGCCGACGCGAGGGGGGGCGCTCCTGGGAAGACGTCGAGTGCTGGTCCGAGAGCGACCTGTCCCTGCCCCACCCCGAGGCCGGTCGTCGCCGCGGCGGGGCCGGTGGCTGGGTGTCCATGGCGCTCGGCGGGGCCACGCTGTTCACCTTCATGGTGCTCGTGATGGTCGTGAGCGGCGCCTTGCTCTACGTGGTGATCAACCGCACCGCCGCCCCCAGGGCCACGACCGTCGCCTCCGGACCGCCGACGTGGACCCTGGCCATCCCCGACGCCCCCGCGCCCGATCCGGCGAGCGCGGACAAGCTGTTCGAGACGGGCATGCAGGCGATGCGCCAGCACGATCACCGCGCGGCGCTCCAGGCCTTCTACCTCGCCCTGAAGGCGCGCCCGAACGACCCGGCCAGCGAGCGCTTCGCCTTCGTGGCCGGCGAGTACGTGGTGCTCGGCGCGCTGCGGCCGGCCCTCGACGCCCAGGCGCGGGCGGCGGAGGCCCGCGAGCGCCGTCGCATCGAGCTGCTCGACGAGGCCCGGCACTCCGGTCGCCGTGGGCGCATCGCCGCGGACACGCTCGCCTCCGAGTTCCGCGACGACCCCACCGTGCAGAAGGCGATGGGCTGGGGCCCGAGCGCCAGGACCCGCAAGCTCCAGGAGCGGATCGCCGCGGCGGCCGTCGCGCTCACCCGCGAGAACTGGGCGGATGCCGCCGCGATCTATGCCGACGTCCTCGCCAAGACCCACGACCCGCCCACCCGGCAGACCGCCCGCGGGGGTCTGAAGGTCGCCCGTCGGGAGCTGGCCCGGGGCTGCGCCGAGGAGTGGCGCGCCGGGATCCTGGCCGAGGCCGGGGGCAAGCTCGACGAGGCGCGAGCCCACTATCAGAAGGTCCTCGCGCTGGACCCGGGCAACCCGAGCGCCCGCCTGCACCTCGCCCGCCTGGACGCCGGCAAGTGAGCCTCCGCGTCGGGGTCCTGGCGGCCCTCGCGCTCGCCTGCGCTCCCAAGAGCACCCTCCCCGAGCCGCCCGCGCTCCCGCCCCAGGCGGTGGCCAAGGCGACCGCGACCCCCGCGCAGATCCTCGAAGAGGCGGCGGGCTCGGAGGACCCGACCCTGCGGGGCCACGCGCTCGCGCACCTCGTCACCCTCGATCCGCCGCCGGGCGCGCCCGACTGGGCCCAGCGTGGCCTGTGGGATCCGGAGCCCTGGGTCGAGGACCAGGTAGTGGCCGCGCTGGCCGGTCGCCTGCACGAGCCCGAGTCCGTGAAGGTGCTCGCCGACTTCGTCCATCGCGACGACCTCGACCCCTACGTGCGCGCCACCGCGGCCCTCGCCCTGCGCGGCAAGGGGCCCCCCGCGGTCGGCAAGACCCTGTCCGCCGCGTGGCGCGCCGAGCCGGCCCTGTGGAAGCGTGCGCCGCTGGCGCTGGCGGCGCTCGAGTGGGGCGACCGGGACGCGGCGAAGCCGCTGGAGGAGGCGCTCGCGCGGGGCGCGGTCGCCTTCGAGGTCGACTTCCTCGTGCAGATCGGCAACTCGGGCCATCCGGAGCTGGTGCCGGCGCTCGCGAAGGGCACCGAGGTCGCCGAGCCGGAGCTGCGGATGGCCTACGCGGCGGCGCGCGTGGGCCTCGGCGACGCGAGCGCCTCCTCCGAGCTGAAGCACGCGCTCGGCTCGGACGACCCCGACGAGTCGCTGGCGGTGCTCGACTACCTGGTGCGCCTGCACGGCACGCCGGTGCTCGACCTGCTCCACCACGCGCGCGGCGAGTCGGGCGCGGTGCACTGGTACGCGACGCTGGCGCTGATCGGTCGGGGCGAGGGCGACGCGACCGCGCTCCTCGCCGCGATGGCGGAGCCCGACCGCGAGGTCCGGGAGCTCGCGATGCGCTTCGCGGCCGATCTCGCCGGAAAGACCCTGTCCCGCAAGGAGGACAAGGCCGTCCGCGCCGCGGTGAAGAAGGGCCTCACCGACGAGGATCCGACCGTGCGGCTCACGGCCGCGGATGCCGTGAGCGCTCTCGGCGTCCGCGACGAGACCCCGTGGCTGAAGGCGCTCCTCGCCGACGACTACCCGGGGGTGCGCGTCGCCGCCGCCGCCGCGCTCTCCGGGGCGAGTCGCTGAGCGATCGGACCGTCCTCCGCACCATGTAGGTGGACCATCCGCCAGGACGGGATCACCCTCGCCGACTTCACCGTCCGCGACGCCAACAAGGACGGCGTCCGCGTCGAGGAGGAACTGCATGGCCGCCGCCAATCGGCCCGTCTCGGGGATGGTCGAGGGTCGGAGAAGAGGAAACAGGAAACGCCTGACCCCTCATCCGGGGAGGTCGAGGAGCTTGCCGAACAGGCGGACCACCGACAGCGCGAGCTCCTGCGGGTCGCCGAGGTCGTTGCCGGTGAGGAACTCGTAGTAGACCTTCTCGACGCCGCCGATGATCAGCAGGCTCACGAGCTTCGGGTCCTTCGCGGTGATCAGGCCGCGCTCGGCGGCGAGGGCGGTGAGCTGCACCACCGCTTCCTGCATCTGGACCTCGCGGGCGCGGATCCGCTCGCCGGCTTCCCCGGCGTGGCGGCTCTCCTGAAAGGCGAGCAGCACGACGTTCGCGTTCTGCAGCCCCAGGAACGCCAGCTCGCCCGCCATCCGGTTGTAGATCGCGAGGCTCTCGGCGCGCTCGGTCGCCTCGGACAGCTCGTCGTAGACGTCCTGCATCAGCTCGAGGACCGGGTCGAACCACAGGTCCACGAGGTGTTCGAACAGGGCCAGCTTGTCGCTGAAGTACAGGTAGAAGGTGCCGCGCGCGACACCGGAGGCCTGGGCGATCTGCTCGATGGAGGCGCGGTCGTAGCCCTGGTCGAGGAAGGCGGTGAGGCCTTCGGTCTCCAGCTTCCGCCGCTTCTCGCGCTTGTTCTGCTCCCGTCGGCCCACGGCGCCCTCGCTCCCCGCGGCCCTGTTCCTCGGCGCGGCAGGGACATACACTAGCGCGGGCGACCGGACCGGACCTCGGCCGCCGACGGGGAGCCCCATGACCACATCGCCCTCCCTGCCCGAGTGGGCCCAAGAGCTCCGCACCCGGTACATCTCGGGTCAGGCCAGCATGTTCCTGGTACACGGCAACGTCCGCGACATGCAGGCGCTGCCCGACGAGGACGGCACCGTGCACTGGTACGACATGCGCGGGTTCCTCGAGAGGTTCCTCGGGCGCACGCGGGACATCGTCGTCTACTACAACCTCTCCCAGGGGCTGTGCTTTCCCGATCGCACCCACGAGCAGCGGTTCCAGCGGGCGATCGACGCGCAGCGGATGCTCGACGGGCAGCCCAAGCTGACCTCGCTGCCGACCTCGCCCAACGGCGCGTTGCCGGTGATCGAGGAGCTGATCACCAATCCGATCAACAGCAGCGGCGTGATCATCGACTTCTTCGAGATGCTCGCCCCCAACGGCGACGTCAGCTTCATGTCCAACGAGGACCGCGCCAACCTCGTGAGCCTCGAGCGCTGGTCGTCCGACCCGGTGCTGCTCGCGACGGACAACCTGGTGATCCTGCTGTCGGAGCACCTCTCGGACGTGTCGCGCCGGGTGGTCGCCTCGCCGCAGCTGGCCACGATCCCGGTCTCCTTTCCGGACGAGGCCATGCGCCGGGCGTTCGTCGGCACCCAGGACCTGACCCACGTGAAGCTCTCGATGGACATCGAGCAGCTGATCCAGGTCACCGCGGGGCTGTCGCTGATCCAGATGCGTGCGATCCTGCGCGAGGCGCGGCAGACGGGGCTCGCCGTCGACTTCAACGCGGTCAACCGCCGCAAGAAGCGGATCATCGAGCATGAGTGCCACGGGCTCGTCGAGTTCGTCGCCCCGGATCACGACTTCTCCCACGTCGGCGGCATGGCGCGGGTCAAGAAGGACCTCCTGCGCGTCGCCGACGCGGTGAAGAAGGGGCACACCAACCGCGTGCCGATGGGGATGATCTTCGTGGGCCCGATGGGCACGGGCAAGACCTTCGTCGCCGAGGCCTTCGCGGCCGAGTCGGGGCTCACCTGCCTGCAGTTCAAGAACTTTCGCGAGAAGTGGGTCGGCTCGACCGAGTCGAACCTCGAGAAGATCCTCGATCTCGTCGAGGCCCTCGGGTTCGTGCTCCTGATCATCGACGAGGCCGACCGCAGCCTCTCGGCGAGCGAGGGGGACAGCGGCACCTCGAGCCGGGTGATCGCGCGGCTCAAGGAGTTCATGAGCGACACCGACCACCGCGGCCGGGTCGTGATCCTGATGATGACCAACCGCCCGGACAAGCTCGATACCGACCTCAAGCGCCCGAGCCGCTTCGACGTGAAGATCCCGTTCTTCTTCCCCGAGGAGTCGAGCGAGCGGAAGCTGATCTTCGAGGCGCTCGTGCGCAAGAACAAGCTCGTGATGGCGGACGGCGTCGACTGGGACCACGCGGTGCAGGCCTCCGCCGGCTACTCGGGCGCGGAGCTGGAGGCGATCCTGCTCAACGCGGCCGGCCGCGCCGCCGAGAACGACCGGGACACGATCACCCAGGAAGACCTGGACAAGGCGGCGGACGACGTGATCCCCAGCCGCGACACCCGGATGCTCGAGTTCATGGAGATGCTCGCGGTCTTCGAGTGCAGCGCCCGCCGGATGCTGCCCGACCGCTACCGCCACATGACGACGGACGAGGTCCAGAAGCGTCTCGACGAGCTGGGGCTGCTGCTCGGACGCCGGGCGTTGTGAGCGGGGCGACGCCGCGGGTGCAATAGACGGGTGACCCGGGACGTAGGGCTCTCCCTGCACCCCGGAGGTCCCCATGTCCCTGCTCCTGGCTCCGAGAGCTGCAGTCCGCCCTCGACGCGAACACGGCCGTCGACGGCGTCCCGAGCCAGGTCGACGACGAGTTCACCGCCCAGCTCCGCTGCGCGGCGCCCACGACGGTCGTCCAGGTCCACAGCGACGACGGCAGCACGGTCGTCGTGGGCACGCGGTAGAGGTCCGCCGCGCGAGCTCGAGGTGGACAGCCGTAGCCTGCTGCTATAGATCGCCCCGGCTCGCCCCGGGCTCCGATCAAGACCCTGCGCTACGCAGGGCGCCTCGAGAAGGGCGGCGTGTCAGGGAGTTCGTACATGTACGCGATCGTCGCGACCTGCGGCAAGCAGTACCGCGTTGAGAAGGGCGCCACCGTCATCGTCGACCGCCTCGATGCCGAGGTGGGCGCCGAGATCACCCTCGCCGACGTCCTGTTCGTCGGCGGAGACGAGGTCAAGGTCGGCACGCCCACGGTGGACGGCGCCAAGGTCACCGCCAGGGTCGTCAGCCACGATCAGGGCGACAAGGTGATCACCTTCAGGTACAAGGCCCGCAAGCGCACCCGAGTCCGCAACGGCTTCCGGGCGTCGCTCACGACCCTCGAGATCACGGACATCCAGGCCTGAGCGGCCGGGAGCAAGGAGCACACCATGGCACATAAGAAGGGCCAGGGAAGCACCCGGAACGGCCGCGACTCCAACGCGCAGTACCGGGGCGTCAAGAAGTACGACGGGCAGCAGGTGCTCGCGGGCAACATCCTCGTTCGGCAGGTGGGCAGCTCGTTCCACGCGGGCCGCAACGTGGGTCGCGGCAAGGACTTCACCCTGTTCGCCAAGGCGGACGGCGTGGTCAAGTTCGAGACCGTGAACCGCCGCAAGTACATCTCCGTCTACCCCGCCGAGTAGCCGTCCTCCGGGTGCGGCCCGGAGGCAACCCATGCGGTTCATCGACGAGATCGACATCTCTGTCGCCTCCGGCAAGGGCGGCGATGGATGCGTGTCTTTCCGCAGGGAGAAGTACGTCCCGCGCGGCGGTCCCGATGGCGGGGACGGCGGGCGGGGCGGCGCGGTGATCTTCGAGGCGACCACCCGCAAGAACACCCTGCAGGACTACTACAGCAACAAGTCCTACAAGGCCCGCGATGGGCAGGCTGGGCGCGGCAAGCGGATGACCGGCGCCTCGGGCGAGGACCTCTTGCTGCAGGTGCCCGTCGGCACGGTGATCACCGACGCCAGGACCGGAGAGATCCTGGCCGACGTCGATCACGACGGCGCGAGCTGGCGTATCGAGGGGGGCGACGGCGGTCTGGGGAACCCGCACTTCAAGAGCAGCACCCACCGCACGCCGCGCAAGGCCACCGAGGGCACCCCCGGCACCGCGCTCCGCCTGCACCTGGAGCTGAAGCTGATCGCGGATGTCGGGCTGCTGGGGTTCCCCAACGCCGGCAAGTCCACGTTCCTGTCGCGGGTCAGCGCCGCTCACCCGACCATCGGCGACTACCCGTTCACCACCCTCGTCCCGAGCCTCGGGGTGGTCGAGATCGAGCCCGGCGAGAGCTTCGTCGTGGCCGACATCCCGGGGCTGATCGAGGGGGCGCACGAGGGGCGGGGCCTCGGGCTGGAGTTCCTGCGCCACATCGAGCGGTGCGCCCTGTACCTGCACCTCGTTTCCCCCGAGACCTGGGAGGCGGACCCGGTCGAGCAGATCGAGGCGCTCCTCGCCGAGCTTCGCGCCTACGACCCGGAGCTGCTCGAGCGGCCGCGGTTCACGGTGCTCACCAAGATCGACCTGCTCGACGACGCCACCCGCGATGCGCTGCTGGCGCGGATCCGCGCGGCCGTCGACACGCCGGTGCTCGCCGTCTCGGCGGTGAGCGGCGCGGGAATCCGCCGGTTGATCGGGACGGTCGCCGAGGTGCTCCGGGATCGGAGAGCCGAGGAAGAACCCGAATGACCGACGTTCCTCGATCGTCACGGATTGTCTGCCCGGCTTGAATCGTTCCCGTACACGCGCTTACCCTGACACAGCGATCCGTTTCGACATCCCGATGGAGGTGTGCCCATGCTCAAGACGGCCCTAGTCGGTCTCGCCCTCGCCGTTCCCGGCCTCGCTCTCGCCTGTGGCGGTGCCGACAGCAGCGACATGGCCTACTCCATGCCGCATCCCACGCCGGCCGTGGCCCAGCAGGCGACGGCGGTCCACGCTGCGGTCGCGGGCAAGGATCCGTCCGCCTGCGCCAAGAAGGCGAGCCTCGTGGGCGCCAACTGCAGCTACACCACCGGCATGATGGCCCAGCGGGTGCTCGCCGAGGGCACCCCGTGGAGCTACACCGGCAACATCGACCGCTCCGAGAACGCGCTCGGCACCCACGTCGCCGCGCCGTATGTCGTCGGCCCGAACCACAAGGTCAACCTCGTGGCGAACGAGGTGCTCGAAGCGCTGACCGATCAGGGGCTCGACGCGCGCCGCGTCGCGCTCGACGGCAAGCGGCTCGAGGTGGACGGCGTGACCTACTTCGTGCTCACCGGGTTCACGGCGCCCAACTCGTGACGTCGATTCCAGCGTTCACAGCGCGACGTGTCCTACAGCGCGAAGCCGGCGAGGCGAGCCCGTGAGTGGCTCGCCTCGCGTGCTTTCGGAGATCGGTACTTGCCGAGCCGGGCTCGGGGAAGGACAATGAACAGGGGCATCCCTCTTCCGGGCTCCCCTTCGACCCTGGAGGATGCCATTCGATCCGACGAGTTCGCGACGGTGCTGACCAAGGCCGCCCTGGAGAAGAAGGCTCTCGACCTCGTCATCCTCGACATGCAAAACCTGGTGTCGTACACCGACGTCTTCGTGCTTTGTACGGCCACCAACCCCCGGCAGGTCAAGGCAATCGCGGACTACGTCCGCGAGGTCGCCAAGAAGGACCACGGGCGGTTGGCGGAGGGTGTCGAGGGGCTGGAGTCCGGGCGCTGGGTGCTCGTGGACTTCGGAGATGTCGTCGTGCACATCTTCGACGGGCCTCTGCGGGGCTTCTACAACCTCGACGGCCTGTGGGCGGACGCGCCGCGTCTACCCGTGCCGCACGTCGAGGGCGCTGCAGAGACGCCGGCCCACCTGTCCATGTGACCCCTTGCGGCTCGCAGTCCTGACCGTCGGCAAGGGCGGCAACGCCTGGGCCGACGCGGCAGTGGGCGAGTACGGCAAGCGGATCCGTCGTTTCCACCGGATCGAGGAGCAGGCGGTCAAGCCGGCGCGCTACCGGGGCGACGAGGACGCGGTCCGTCGCGCCGAGGCCGAGCGGCTCCTGGCCGCGCTGGGGGATCGCGACCGCCTCGTGGCGCTCGACGAGCGCGGCGACGATCTCGACAGCCACGCCTTCGCCGACCTGCTCCGCACCTGTCGCGTCAGCGGCACCCACCGGCTCGTCTTCGCGCTCGGCGGCCCCTACGGCCACGACGCGGCCCTCCGAGAGCGCGCCTGGCGCACCATCCGACTCTCCTCGCTCGTGCTCAACCACGAGGTCGCCCGGGTCGTGCTCTACGAGCAGATCTACCGCGGTCTGTCGCTGCTCGCGGGCCACCCGTACCATCACTGATCGGCCCATTGCCGGGCCCGGGCCCGTGGCATAGGCATCCAGCAGGGCGCGGGGAGGTGACCGATGCGCGTACTGCTCGCCGACAAGCTGCCCGACGAGGCCCGGGTCCGGCTCGCTTCCAACGGGTTCCAGGTGCGCGCCGAGCCGGGGCTGAGCGGCGAGGCGCTCGTGGAGGCGCTGCGCGCCTTCGACCCGCAGGTACTCGTGGTGCGCTCCACCCGCGTGCAGTCCGAGCACACCGAGGCCGCCAGCGCGCTGGGGCTCGTGGTGCGCGCCGGCGCCGGGGTGAACACCATCGACCTCGCCGCCTGCTCCGGGCGCGGCGTGTACGTCGCGAACTGCCCCGGCAAGAACGCGGTCGCGGTCGCGGAGCTGACCCTCGGGCTGCTCCTCGCGCTCGATCGGCACATCCCGGACAACGTCGTTGACTTCCGCTCGGGGCACTGGAACAAGGCGGCCTGGAGCAAGGCGCGCGGGCTCGCCGGGCGCACCCTGGCGATCCTCGGTCTGGGCGACATCGGCCGCGCGGTGGCGCGACGGGCGCGCGCCTTCGACATGAAGGTGGTCGCCTGGTCGCGCTCGCTCACCCCCGAGGCCGCCGCGGAGGCGGGGGTCCAGTACGCCAATACTCCCGAGGAGGCCGCGCGACAGGCGGACGCGCTCACCGTGCACCTCGCGCTCACCCCGCAGACGCGCGGGTTCGTGGGTGAGTCGATCTTCGGCGCCCTGCGGCCCGAGGCGGTGTTCGTGAACACCGCGCGCGCGGGGGTAATCGACGACGCAGCCTTCTCCCGCGCGCTGGACGCCGGGCTGTGGGCGGCGATCGACGTGCCGAGCGACGAGCCCGCGGGCAAGGAGGGCGCCTTCGAGCACCCCCTGTCGGCCCACCCGCACGTCTACGTCACGCACCACATCGGCGCCTCCACCGAGCAGGCGCAGCTCGCGGTCGCCTCCGAGGCGTGCCGGATCATCGAGCGCTACCGCGATCGCGGCGAGGTGGACAACGCGGTGAACGTCACCGAGAGCACGGGCGCCACGCAGCTTCTCGCGGTGCGACACCTCGACCGGGTGGGCGTGCTCGCGAGCGTCCTCGACCTGCTGCGCGAGGCGCAGGTGAACGTCGAGAACATGGAGAACACGATCTTCAGCGGTGGCGGTGGCGCGGTGGCGCGGATCCAGGTCAGCGGCGAGCTTCCGCCCGACCTGCTCGCGCGCATCCGCCAGCAGGACCACGTGCTGGCCGTCGACGCGATGGACTTGTCGTCCGAGGGGAGGTGAGCTTTGGCGAGGATCCACAACTTCAGCGCGGGCCCGGCGGTGCTGCCGGTCCCGGTGCTCCACCAGGCGCGCGAGGCGCTCCTTGAGTACGGCGACTCCGGGCTCGGGATCATGGAGATGTCGCACCGCGGCAAGGTGTTCGAGGAGGTCATCGCGAGCGCCAGGGACCGCCTGCGCCGGCTGCTGCAGGTCGCCGACGACCAGGAGATCCTGTTCCTGCAGGGCGGCGCCAGCAGCCAGTTCTTCATGGTGGCCATGAACCTGCTCCGCGGCGGCACCGCGGCCTACCTGGACACCGGGCGCTGGTCGGCCAAGGCCATCGCCGAGGCCGAGCGCTTCGGCACCGTCGACGTCCCCTACTCGAGCAAGTCGTCGAACTACGACCACGCGCCGGAGCCCGGCGCGTGGGGCGCGCTCCCCGAGGGCACGGTCTACCTGCACTACACCTCGAACAACACGGTCGCGGGCACCCAGTTCCACCACGTGCCCGACCCGGGCGACGCGTGGCTGGTGTGCGACGCCTCCTCGGACATCTGTAGCCGCCCCCTGGACGCCTCGAAGTTCGACGTCCTCTACGCCGGCGCCCAGAAGAACCTCGGCCCCTCGGGGGTCACCGTGGTCATCCTGCGCCGGTCCCTGCTGGAACGGTGCGATCCGGAGCTCCCCACGATGCTCCGCTACGGCGTGCAGGTGAAGAACGACAGCATGTACAACACCCCGAACACCTGGGGCATCTTCGTGCTGGACCTCGTGTGTGCCTGGATCGAGGACAAGGGCGGGCTCGCCGGCGTCGAACGGACGAATCGCGCCCGCGCCGAGCGCCTGTACCAGGCGATCGACGGCTCGGAGCGCTTCCGCGGCCTCGTCACCCACGACAGCCGCTCCCTGATGAACGTCACCTTCACCACTGGCGATCCGGACCTCGACACCACCTTCTGGCAGGAGGCGGCGCAGCGGGGCATGTCCGGGCTCAAGGGCCACCGCAGCGTCGGCGGCCTGCGCGCGAGCCTGTACAACGCGCAGACCGAGGCGGCGGTGGACACGCTGATCGAGTTCCTGCACCATTTCGAGCGCCAGCACGGTTAGGCTCGGGAAAACCTTGGAGGGCGCATGCCCCGCGACAATGGACAGGGCTACGTCGACGATCTCGACGAGAGCTCCACGATCACCGACGAAGATCGCGTCACCCTCGTCGATCCGGACGGCAACGAGTACGACTACGTGCTCCTCGCCACCCTGGAGGTGAACGGGCAGGACTACGCGGTGCTCGGCCCCGAGGAGCAGGTGACCGATCCCAGCCGGGAGGAGGTCGAGCTCTCCTTCTTCAAGATCGTCACCAACGCCATGGGCGACGAGGAGTTCGCCTCGGTCGACGACAAGTCCGAGTTCGCCTCGGTCCGCGACGCGGTCGCCGAGCTGCTGGGCCTGTCGGATGCCGAAGACGACGACGACTCGGAGATCCCCCAGGCCTGAGCCGTGCCGGCGATCAGCCCTCGGACTCCTCGAGCAGGGCCAGATGAGCGAGATCCTTCGGTTGCCCGGAAGCTCGCTTGTACTCGGGCAGTAGCTAGCCCTCGAGCGACCAGGCATCCAGGGCCAGTTGCGACATCGAGGCCAGGCGCGCGCTCGCGATCGGTTTCCATGGACCCATTCCAAGGGTCGCGCAGGCATGCGCCCAGCCCGTCGGGCACCGTGTGGCGACCGCTACAGCGTGCGGATCGCGACGCCCTCGCGGAGCTTCGGCTCGAACCAGGTGGACTTCGGCGGCATGATCCGTCCGGCGTCGGCGACCTCGAAGAGCTGATCGAGGCCGGTCGGGTACAGGTGGAAGGCCACCGCCGCGCCGTCCTCGACCGCCTGCTTCAGGGCCTCGGGGCCGCGGATCCCGCCGACGAAGGCGATGCGCTCGGAGGTGCGCGGATCGTCGATGCCGAGGATCGGCTGGAGCAGGTGGTTCTGCAGGACGCTCACGTCCAGCCGCCTTACCGGATCGGCCTCGTCGTACAGGCCCGGGCGGGGCGACAGGAGGTGCCAGTCGCCGTCGAAATACATCGTGAAGGTGCCGCGCTCGGGCGGGACCGGGTCGGCGTGGGGCAGGCGCACGAAGAAGGTGTCGACCAGCTCCAGGAAGGCCTCGGGCGTGTACTCGCCGAGGTCCTGCACGACGCGGTTGTAGGCCAGGACCTGCAGCGCGTCGTCCGGGTACAGGCCGGCGAGGAACCACGCGCTCGCCTCGTCGCCGCGGTTCGCGTGCACCCGGCTCGCCGCGGCGGAGCGGTGATGGCCGTCGGCGATGTACAGGATGGGGATCTCCGCGAAGGCGTCGTGCAGGGCGTCCACCTCCTCGGCGGGGGCCGGCCACAGCGCGTGCTCGACTCCGTCATCGGTGGTGATCCGCCACGCGGGATCGCCCGCGGTGAGCTTCGCCGTCAGCTCCGCGAGGCGCTCGCTCGCCCGGTAGGCGAGGAATACCAGCCCCACCTGGGCGTCGAGCACCTCCATGTGGTGGGTGCGATCGTCCTCCTTGTCGGGGCGGGTGTGCTCGTGCTTCGCGATCGTGCCCGCGTCGTACTCGGCCACCGACGCCGCGGCGATCACGCCCACCTGCCGGTGATCGCCCATGACCTGACCGTAGAAGTAGTAGGTCGGCTGCTCGTCCTGCTGGAGCACACCGTCCTTCACGAGCTTGGCGAGGTTCTTCTTCGCCTTGGCGTAGGCCTTGTCGGAGTGCGGATCGGTGCCCTTGCGCATCGTCGCCTCGGGGCGAGTGACCCGCACGAAGGAGTGCGCATTCTTGGCCAGCGCCTTGGCCTCGGCGAAGGTGAGCACGTCGTACGGCGGCGCGACCACCTCGGCGGCGAGGTCGTCGCGGGGGCGCAGGGCAGCGAAGGGTCGAACGTCGGCCACGGGAGCCCCTCCTGGTGAGGTCAGGGGCGTCGAGTAGCCGCTGCCGGCCGGCGGATCAAGCCCTCCCACTGGTATTGGAAGGGTGCAACGGGGTAGGGTTGCGAACCGGCCACACCCCCACGGAGCAGACGCGTATGGCTGTCGGCGACTGGATCGCGAACCTGTTTCAATCCGAGCAGACGCGCGGGTTGTCGGGCGGCGCCGCCGGCGGCGTCGCGCTGGACGACTCCAACCCGTACTACAACTACCGGCTCCGCCGGTACGAGGCCGAGGGCGACATCGTCGCCGAGCCTCGCCTGCTCTGGTACACGTCGAGCCACGTCAAGCGGCGTGCCGGCCTCGGCATGCACATCGCCGCCGAGCAGGGCGACGGTGTCGCCGGGTTCACCGATGTCCTGGTGATCCTGTCCCAGGAGGACTACGCCGAGGCGGTCGAGCACGACACCGAGGGCGGCTGGCTACAGCGGGCCCAGCTCACGCTGCTCCAGGAGTTCGAGGAGTTGTGCAAGCGCGAGGGCTTCTCGCGCCGCTACGACCACCGTCAGCTCGGTTTCAAGTTCGTGCGCGACGGCAGCGACGAGATGAGCGGGCAGGCGCTCGGGCTCGCCAAGGGCGAGTTCGTGACCGGGCTGCTCCCGAACCTGTACACCGGCCCGGTGCGCGGCTCGCGTTCGGTGATCGGCGTACACGTCAACCTGCCCGGCGTGTGGGAGGGCTACCGCGAGGTCGGCCGGCTGTACAGCGATCAGATCCTGTTCACCCTGGGCGATCACTGGCTCGACAACTTCCAGCACCCGTTCCTGCGCGAGGCGGCGCTCTACCGCCTGCAACAGCACCCCGACGGCAGCTTCGTCCACATCATCAGTCCCGACCTCCAGGACCGCTACCAGGTCACGTCGACCAACCAGGGTGGGGCCAGCGTGCTGATCCTGTCCACGCGCGACGGCGATCCCCTCGCCTACCTCGTGCTCGCGGTGGTCGAGGAGGACGAGGAGGAGACCGAGGTCGACGCCGCCGAGGCCGCGTCCGGGCGGCCCTCCATCGACATGCCCGCCGCGGCCCAGCCCACCGCGCGCCCCGGGGGCTACACGATCCCGCCGCCCATGGTGGTGGACGAGGGGCCGGGCGGCGCACCGCTCGCCATCGGGCCCAAGACACTCCCGCCGTCACGGCAGGAGGGCGGTCGCGTCGGTGGCCAGAAGACGATCATCCCCGACGCCCTCGAGGAGCGGATCTTCACCCTCCAGGAGCGCGGTGCGCTGCTGCAGAAGGTGCACTTCGGCGCGTTCATGCAGGGCTACGACGTCTACGTCGGGCACCGCGGCGAGATGGGCACCTCGGTGGACGACCCAGCCGCGATCTTCCAGGTCCGGCGGCGCTCGGTGTCTTTCGTCTCCAACGTGGTCGACGCGAAGGTCGACGGCAAGCCGGTCACCCCGGGCGAGGAGGTGCCGATCACGGGCGACCTCACCATCGAGGTCGCCGGCCAGAAGCTGGAGTACCGCGACCTGCGCGGCGAGCAGGCCGACGGGTGGCCCTACGTCGGTGAGATCCGCCGGCCCACCTCCTCGACCTACATGATGTGGGGCGGGGAGTACATGATCGGGCGCAGCCGGGAGTGCCGGGTGGTGCTGCCCGACGAGCCCCGCAACGACAACATCCTCTGGAAGGCCAAGGTAGGCGACGGCGCCACGATCCGCGCCCGGACGGGCGAGATCCCCAAGTCGCGCTTCTACACCGACTCGATCATGGTCGCCTCCGAGCACGGAGAGATCGATCTGTCCGGAGACGAGCCGGTCATGCGGTGCACCGCGCGGCACTGCTACGTCTACGTGCGCCGGGACGGCGACGTGTTCCCGCTGTTCCCGACCACGACCGACGAGCAACGCCTCGAGATGCCCCTCGAGCCGGGCGACGAGTTGCTGATCGGCAACTGCCTGTTCAAGGTTGGCTTCTCGCCGGCGGGCGAGACCGCGCCGACGGCACCGGCGCCGGACGTCACCCTCACGGCCGACCACCTGGTCGACTCGGTGGCCACCCCCGACGTGGGTCGTCTCGAGGAGAAGACGCCGCTGCCCGACGAGGAGGCTCCGCCGGCCGCGGGCCTGGGTGCCCGAGGCGCGGCGCCGGAGCTGCCGCCGCTGTCGGCGGCCGGTCCGGACTCGATCCTCGACGAGCAGAAGCCCGCCGACGAGAGCCTCTCCCTGCGTGAGCGGCTGTCGCAGTCCCTCAAGCAGAAGATCGCCGAGAAGACAGGCGAGCCCCCGCCCGAGCGCGTGGGCGCGCCACCGACGGACAGCGGCGAGATGGAGATGTCCTTCGACCTGTACGAGGACGAGCTCGACCTCGAGGTGCAGGGCGGCCCGACGGAGGAGGAGCCGGCGGCCGAGGAGGCCCCCGTGGCCGACGAGGCACCGGCGGCCGACGAAGAGCCCGCCAAGGCCTCGGGCGGCGTGGAGCTGGGCACCCCGGGTCGCTTCGAGGACGGCGACTTCGAGCTTCCCGACTTCGGCGTGGGCGCCGAGGACGAGGGCGCGGAGGACAAGTGGGCTGCCGTCGACGAGGCCGAGGACGTCGAGACCGAGGTGAACGAGCCGATCTTCGAGGAGACGCCCGCCGAGGAGGAAGAGCCTACCGAGGAGGAGCCCGCCGCCGAGGAGGCGCCCGCCGCCGAGGAGGAGCCCGCCGCCGAGGAGGCGCCCGCCGCCGAGGAGGAGCCCGCCGCCGAGGAGGAGGCGCCCGCCGAGGAGGCCGGGCGCACCGTGGCCGTCGTCGACGACGGCGACGCGCAGTTCGAGCTCTCCCGCCGGATGCAGGTGCTGCAGATCGGCTGGATGGTTGGTCGGGGCGAGTTCGTGTGCGGCAACCACACCGGCGCCGACCTCGTCGTCCCCGAGAACCGCCTCGTCGAGGGCCAGACCTTCGAGGCGTGCGACTACTTCAAGATCAGCCTGCGCGGCCGCCGTGCGAGCCTGGAGATCCTTGCGCCGAAGGATCTGCTGGTCGACGGGGACGACCCGACTCAGGAGGTCTACGACAAGCCCGAGGCCGTGGTTCTCGACGTCATCCGTCGCGACGACACCGGCGAGGAGGACTTCGGCGTGCGCATGGCGCTCGTGGGCGAGACGACCCTGCCCGATCCGCGCGCGCGGTTCCTCGAGATGGACGTGGACGACCCGCTCGCGGCCGCCCTGTTCACCAAGGGCCTGCCGGCGGGCCAGCCGCGCACCGTGGAGCTCCAGGGGCTGACGCTGACCTTCCGGCACGACGACGACGAGGTGGTGATCGACGACTACCTCGCGTCCTACAAGCGGCCCGACGGCTACGCGCCCTTCTTCATCCAGCACGGCGAGGAGCGCTACCAGACGGCACCGGAGGATGGCTCGGAGATCCGCCTGAAGCCTGGCGACCGGTTCCTCGTCGACAACGCCATCTACGAGATCGTGGAGCAGTAGCCTCCACGGAGGCGAGGCATGGGGTACACCGTCGGCATCGTGTGCTCGATCGGCGTCGGCCCCGAACGGGGTGGGCGCGAGGCGAACGAGGACAACTACCTCGTGTGCCAGGACGAGCAGGCGGCGTGGCGCGAGGGGGACGGCGAGCACGTCCAGCCCGTGCCGGGCGGCGAGGGCACCCTGCTCGCGGTCGCCGACGGCATGGGGGGCATGGAGGACGGCGAGCTCGCCGCCACGGTGGCGGTGCGGGTGATGGCCAAGCTCTACGCCTCGGGCCGCCCGAAGGACCCCGAGCGCGCCCTGCGTCGCTACGTCCTGGAGGCCCACGACAAGCTGCACGCGCGGATCGGCGCGGAGAAGAGGGTCCGCATGGGCACGACGCTCACCCTCGTGTGGGTCGTCGACGGCCAGGCGGCCTGGGTGCAGGTCGGGGACAGCCGGCTGTACCTGTACCGGAGCGGGGAGCTCCGCCGGCTCACCCGGGATCAGACCAGCCGCGAGTTCGCCGTGCGCGACGGGCGGCGGGCCGAGGCGTACCCCGAGGAGCTCGCCCAGAGTTTCATCTTCGGGAGCCGCGGCCTCGGGAACGACGCTACGCTGCGGCTCGACAAGGCCTACGACAGCGGGCGGGAGCCCCTACGCCGTGGCGACCGGCTGCTCCTGGCCACCGACGGGCTGACCGGGGTGGTCGACGACGTGTCCATCGGTGACGTGCTGGCGCACACGCACGAACCACAGCCGGCGGCGGTGGCATGCATGGAGCGGGCGCTGGCCCGCGGGAGCCGCGACAACGTCACCGTGCTCGTGATCCGGGTGGACGAGCCGACCCTGCCGCCCTGACGCCTACTGGCGGCGCTCGTAGATCTGGATGTCGTCCACGCATCTGCCGACGTAGAAGTGGTTGGGGCTGTCGAGGGGGAGAGCTCGAGGTGGCGCTCGGCGTCGCTGATCGAGCTGCCCGGCGTGGCGGCCCCCTCTCGCGCGAAGCCCGAGCCTGCGGCGAAGGCCGAGGAGCCGCCGGCAAAGGCGGACAAGCCCGCCAAGCCCGAGGCGCCGACCGCGTCGCGCGAGGGCGTGGAAGAGCAGCCTCCCGTGGCCAAGGAGCCGGCACCGGCCTGACCGGGGAGCGCGTGCCGCGGTCCGCCTCACCGACCGGGCGGCCCGTCAGGATCCGCTCCGGGCATCAGCGGCGGCGGAAGGACAGCGTGATCTGCAGGCGGGTGGGAGTCTCGCCCGGCGAGGGCAGGGTCATCCGATCGACCTGCTCTTGGACGCAGCGCGCGCCCGGATCGCTCGCGATGACACGCGGATCGGCCATGGCGGAGCCCACCGAGCCGTCGGGTTCGACGAGGACGATCAGGGGCACGTCGCCCTTCGGGTGGCACACGAGGTCGAGGTCCGCCGCCGCGACCTTCAGCGCGGTTTCGATCGCCCGGCGCTGGGTCCCCCTCGCGGGCACAGGCTCGGGATGCGTGCCCCGGACCACGAGCGCCGGCAGGTGGATCGGGGCACCGACCACGGACGTCGGCGACGGTCCGAACCACCCCATCCCCCACGCGCCGACGCCGAGCGCCCCCGCCGAGAACAGGGCCCCGATCCCGAGGATCATGAGCAGCCCGAGCCAGCTCAGGGCGGGACCGGCGGGTGGGGGCGCGTCGACGGGCGCCGGCTCCGGGACGGGGGGCGCGAGGGTGGGGCTGGGTCCGTGCGAGGCCGGGTCCCGGGTCGTGCGGGCCGGGGGCTGGGTCGGTGCCGCCTGGACCAGTGGGGCGAGGTGGTCGCGCACCTCGCCGACCGACCACCGGTCCTCGGGGCGCGGGCACAGCGTGTGGGCGAGGATCTCCTGCAGCCGTCCTCTCGCCTCGCCGAGGCGGTCCGGCAGCGCCGGGGGCACCTGGTCGAGGAGCTCCTCGTAGGCGTGGGCGAGGTCGGTGCGGTGCTGCAAGGTCACCGGGGGGCGGCCGGTGAGCAGGAAGAACAGCAGGCCGCCCGCCGCCCACACGTCCGTCGCCGCGGTCGGCGTCGCGCCCTCGTACTGCTCGGGCGAGGCGTACTCGGGCGTCCCGACGAAGGTGCCGAGGCGCGTCTGCCCCCCGGTCACCCCGCCCGACACCTTGGCGATCCCGAAGTCGGCGACCCGCACCCAGGGGGTGCTGCCTCGGGTGACTGGCGTCGACAGGAGCAAGTTCGCCGGCTTCAGATCGCGGTGCACGATCCCGCGTTGGTGCGCGATGTCCAGCGCGTCGAGGACCTGGTCCAGCACCGCCGCCGCGATCGTCGGTGGGAGCGGCCCCTGGGCCTGTACGTGCTCCTCGAGGGTCCCGCCCGGCTCGAACAGGGTCACGAGATAGGGCGCCTGGCCGGTGCGGTGGACGAACCCTCGGCACTCCACGATGTGCGGGTGCGCGAGCTCCTGGAGGATCTGCGCCTCGGTGGAGAGGCGGCGCAGGAAGGGCCCGCTGTCCCGCTCGGCGTAGAGCACCTTGATCGCCAGGTCGGGAGGGACGGGGTGCCCGGCCGCGTCGGTCCCGCGGGCCAGGTAGGTGATCCCCGCGCCGCCGACCGCGAGCGCCCGCTCGATCCGGTAGTGTCGGTCGAGAAGATCGCCCTGCCCGAGCACCTCGTCCCACCCGTGGTCGGGCCGGTCGTGGCGGCAGGTCAGGTTCGGGCACCGGCTCGGGTCGTCCGAGAAGGTGGTCAGGCAGTGCTCGCAGTAGTGGGCGACAGCCATGCGACCTGCACTCTAGCAGGGCTCGGTCCGGCTTTCTCCCGAGACCTGCTAGCGCGGGGGACGGGGCCGGCCTATCGACCGCCCTCGGCGAGGAACCGCTCGATCGGCAGCACGCAGAACCCGCGGGCGGCGAGGTCCTTCCACCGGGCCTGGAACACCTCCGGCCCGGCGTGGTTCGTGTTGCGATCGGTGGTGTAGCCGCACAGCGGGTAGTGCTGGCCGCGCGACTTGGACCCGCCCGGGCACGCCGGAAGTCCGGCGAAGACCTGTCCCTCCTCCATCTCCTGGATCGGCCGGCACAGGGCGTTCGAGGCGACCTCGAAGATCACCACCTTGTACCGCCGCCTGGGCTCCTTCTTCTTGTCGCGTTGGTCGACGAGGCGCAGCAGGTCGCCCGGCGTGGCCTTCGGGTGCTCGCTCGCCCAGGTGGTGAGCGCGCGGGTCGAGACCACGTCGACGAGCTTGTTCGCCCGGGTGTGCCGGCCGAGCGGGGAGATCCACGCCACCGACAGGTGGGGCGGGGGTGGATCGGGGGTCTGTGCGCAGGGCTCCGAGGCCGAGGCGAGGGTCGCGAGCAGGGCGAGCCCGGCGATCATGCGCCCCCCTCGGCGAGCACCCGCAGCGCGAGGTCGCGGTGGGCCGGGGTGCCGACGACGGCCAGGTCGGGGACCGGCGGCGCGTCGGCAAAGAACCGCACCCGCAGGGCATCCACCCGGGCGACGCTGTCCCGGGTGGCCTTCTCGAGCGCCGCGTCGCGCTCCTGGGCGTAGATCAGCTCACGGAACAGGGCCTCCTGGAGCCCCGGGTCCTTGCACGCCAGCAGCACGTCGACGCCGGCCCGGGTCATCCGCTCCACCTGTTCGGACACCGTGTACCGGCCGCGGATCGCCTTCATCTCGAGATCGTCCGAGAACACCACGCCCTCGAAGCCCCACACCTGGCGTAGGAACGGCTTCACGATGTGTTCGGACAGGGTGGCGGGCCACTGCTCGTCCAGGGCCGGGTAGATCACGTGGGCGGTCATCACCGTGCCGACGCCGGCGCGGACCGCCGCCTCGAAGGGCACCAGCTCCACCTCGCGGAGCTGCGGCAGCTCGCGCTCGACGACGGGCAGCTCCAGGTGCGAGTCGGTGCGGGTGTCGCCGTGACCGGGGAAGTGCTTGGCGCAGGCGATCACCCCCTCGGCCTGGTGCGCCTTCACGAAGGCGACCACGTGGCGCGCGACCCGGGCCGCGCGCTCGCCGAAGGAGCGGTCGCCGATCACCGGGTTCTTCGGGTTGCTGTCGACGTCGGCGACCGGCGCGAAGTTCAGGTTGAACCCGAGCGCTCGGACCTCGCGGGCGAGCGCGCGCGAGACGTCGGCGGTGTGGGTGTCCGCGCGGCCGACCGCGCGCATCGGCGGCCACACGGTGGCGGGCTCGCGCACCCGCTGCACCCGGCCGCCTTCCTGGTCCACCGCGAGGAGCGCCGGGTCGTGCGCGTCGACCAGCGAGGCCAGCTCGCGGTTCAGCTCGCGGACCTGGACCGGCTCGACCACGTTGCGGGCGAAGAGCACGAAGCCCGCGGGCCGGATCTCGCGGACGAGCGCGCGCAGGTCGTCGTCGACCGATGGACCGGCGAGTCCGATCAGCAGGCGCTGGCCAGCGCGGCGCTTGCGGTCGGCGAGGGTGGTGTGATCCCCGGTGGCGGTGACCCGCTCAAGGCGCATCCGTGTGCTCCGCCAGCTCGATCAGCACCCCACCGGTCGACCGGGGGTGCACGAAGGCCACCCGGGTGCCGTGGGCGCCGGGGGTGGGGGCGTCGGTGGTGAACTGCCAGCCGAGGCCCTGCAAGCGGGCCATCTCGGCCGCCACGTCGTCGACCCGGAAGCAGATGTGGTGCAGGCCCGGACCGCGGCGCTCCAGGTGACGGACGAGCGGCCCCTGGCCCTCCAGCGGGGCGACCAGCTCGATCCGGGTGCCGGGCACCGGCACGAAGGCGGTGCGCGTCTGTGCCGCGGGGACGTCCTCGACTCCGTCCAGGGGCAGGCCCAGCTCGCGGACGAACCGGCGCACCCCCTCGTCGAGGTCGGTCACCGCGATGGCGATGTGGTCGAGGGACAGGATCACGAGGCGCCTCCGAGACTCCGAGTGTATCGGCTCGTCCGGCGTGCGTCCCGAAGCGCCCCGGTCACGGATCGACGAGGTTCGGGTGCGCCTCGGAGACCCAGCGCCAGGCGACCAGGTGCAGGTGCTCGTCGATCTGGACCGCCACGACGTCGCCGGGCTGCGGGTCCTCCACGTGGAAGGCGGCTTCTTCCAGGGAGATCCCGCCGGATGCGCCGACCTCCTCGAGCTCGACCACCCGCTGGCGGGTGGCGTCCCAGCGGACGTCGCGGTCGGGGCACGCGGCGGCGAGCACCGCCCACAGCCCGCGGACGACCTCCTCGCCCCGGGTCTGCTCCCGGGCCAGCTCCAGGGCGCGGGCCACGCGGCGGCGGTCCTGCTCGTCGGCCAGTCGGAGCCACAGGGCGGCGCGGGTCACCTGCCCCGTCCCCGCGAGCCGCACGTCGGTGCCCGCGCGGTTCGACAGCTCGAAGATCAGCTCGACCAGGCGCACCAGGGGCACCGAGGTCGTCACGTCGATGTGGGCCTGGAAGCCGCGCTCCTCCGACACGATCACGATGCGGACGGGGAGCGGCCGGAGCTGGAGCGTGTGGGGCCCTTCCTGCTCGAAGGGCTCCCCCTGCTGCGTGAGCCAGGCCGCGACCTCATCGGCCCCGGGGCAGCGCGGCGCGGCCGGAAACGTGACGGTGAACGCCAAGCGGCGACCTCCCTGGACGCCCTACTCTACTCGACCGGGGCTCACCCGTTCCACGCGCGTCCGCGGAGCCGGTAGTCCGGGCCCTTCAGCTCGTAGAAGTAGCACATCTCTTCGAGGCGGGAGTACACGCGCTCGCCGACCCGGTCGACCAGGCGCGGCATGCCGGGGCTCCGCGGGCTGCCGATCTCGGTGAGGTTGGGGGCGGCGACCCCGCGCGAGGGGCCCGGGCCGTAGTTCGCGGTGCCCATCAGGGTGGCCGCGGCATTGTACCGGCGCGAGATCAGCTCGTCGACGACCGTGCCCTCGTACTCCGTGTTCCGCCCCTTCCCGAGCTCGTCGATGGCGAGGACGTGCACGCGGGTGAGGGGGTCGAGCAGCGCCGAGGCACCGCCGCCGCGGTCGAAGGTGCTCTTGAGGTCGGCGATCAGGTGGCTGAACTCGACGAAGCGCGCGGTCACCCCGTACCGGAAGATCAGCTCGCGCACGGTCGCGACCATCAGGTGGGTCTTGCCGCGCCCGACCTCGCCGAACAGGACCAGCCCGCGGTTGTCGCCGCGCCGTTGGTACTCCTGAATCCACCGGTGGACCTCCTCGAAGGTCTTCAGGTTCGTCCGGTTCTTCTCGAAGGTGACCAGGGTGCAGTGGGCGTGGCGGGCGGGGATCCCGGCGGCGTTGAACCGGCGGATCCGCTCGTGGATCATGCGGCAGGTGCACACCTTGCGGGGGGCACGGAACCCGTCGCCCTGGGCGACGAAGCCGGTGTCGCGGCAGGCGGGGCAGGGCTTGACGCAGTCGCACAGGCGGGCGACCGACCACTCGCCCTGGCGCTCGACCAGGTAGCTCGACCCGTGGCAGACCTCGCATCGGAGGTCGACGCCGGGGTGAGCGGGCTGGGCGGAGCGGTGGTTCATGTGTGCACGAGGTCCCAGAGCGTGGCGGCCGTAAGCAGGGGGTAGTCCCGGCGCAACCGATCCCGCGCATGCTCTTGGACCGCGGCGAGCAGGGTGGCCTCGTCGACCTCCTCCTCGACGTCGGCGAACTCAGCGCGGGCTTGGTCCAGGCGCGTGCGCCGGTCGGCCTCGGACAGCCCATCCCACGCGCCGGTGAAGAACCGGCGCACCGCGCCCAGCGCGCCGCGGAGCAGGGTGTCGGCGTCCTCGGCGGGCAGGGTCTCGAGGGTCGTGGCCAGCCCGTTCAGCGCGTCGCGGCGTGGATCGGCCTCGGCTCGTTCCCGCAGCGCGTTCGTGAGGGGGACGAGCGGGTGCGCGGCGTCGGCTTCGCGCAGGGGCTTCAGGGCTCCGCGGGTCACCTTGCCCAGGTGCCGCTTCGCGTGGCCCAGGGTGAGCGGGATCCGGCTGCGGCGCTTGCGGCGGGACTCGCTGGCCCGCTCGAGGGCGCGGAGGATCGTCGGGACCCCCATCCCCTCGTCGAGCCAGTGGACGAGCAGGGCGGCGTCGTTGGGCGAGAGGAACGGGGCCCCGCCGCGCAGCGCGACGAGGTGCGCGCGCACCTCCTCCGCCGCCTGCTGGTACGCCACGGGCACGTCTTCGAACACCACTCCGTCTCCTTGCGGGCCGCCCCCCACCGGTCTATCCTCCCTCGGCTTCGACATCGACGAGAGGCGGCCATGCGGCGACATCTCCCCCTCCTGACACTGGTGCTGGCGGCCTTCGCCGCGCGGCCCGCCTTCGCGCAGGACAACAGTGACACCGGCGACCTGCTGGACGGGCTCGACGATCTGCCGGACGCCACCACGCCGGCCCCCGAGCCCACCAAGGACGGGTCGATCCAGGGTCCGGACGATCTCGACAGCTCCGACGAGCCCCCTGACACCGCCACCGAGCCCGAGCCCAACGGCCCGACGGAGGATCTGCTCGGCGGCGACCAGCAGCAACCGTCCGCCTCGGGCGACACCGCCGATGTCTATCGGGCCTACGCCGAGAAGGTCGGCCAGTACGACCCCGACGAGGAGGTCTCCGCCTGGGAGCGCTACCTCCTGAAGTTCCCGAACACGCCGTTCCGCCAGCGCATCGAGGACCGCATCCAGGCGCTGATGGACAAGCTGTACTCCGAGCGCATCGATACTACGCCCGAGAAGTCGACCGACGCCCTGCAGGCCGAGATCCCCTTCTCCCAGGCCCTGCTGCTCGAGAACATCAACCCCCGCAGCCGCCTGCAGTTCGGCTTCGAGTGGGGCCTGCCCAACTGGATCAACCTCTACGGCGGTTACGAGCACGCCTTCGCCCGCAACTTCTCGGTCCAGGGCGAGATCCGGCACCGCTACACCGGCTGGAGCGTCGAGGGCGGCGTCCGCTGGGCCCCGGTGAAGTCCCTGCGCACCCAGACGCTCGTGACCTTCCTCGGCGATGTCCGGTTCAACACCATCCCGTCCTTCCTGGCCGTCCGCCCGCAGATCGCCGCGGGCAAGATCTTCGCCGGCATCGTGCACGCCCAGATCCAGATCGGGACCGACATCGAGCTTCGCAACCCGGTCGGCGTGCACCTGGTCGGCGGCGCGAACGTCACCGTGATGGCGTCCGACGCCGTCGCCCTGTTCGTCGAGGGCAACATGGACCTGAAGAACCTGACCTGGAAGGCCGGTCGTCCCTTCGCGTTCAACACCGCCACCTTCGGGATCAAGTTCTTCCCCAAGTCCGCGAACATGAAGCCCAAGGCGCTCGAGGCCAACGTCGGCGCGAGCCTGCCCGTGGGCACCGACTACTGGCAGTACCATTACGGCTCGGTGATGGCCCAGGCGAACTACTACTTCCCCGAGAAGTAGGGGCGGCGCGCCGAGCCTTGCGGCGCGCGGGTGCGGGCGCTCGATCATCTGGACGACGGCAACGGTGCTCGATCCGGCTCTTTCGACGACCTGCTAGAAGGGGCCGGCGGGATGTGCCCGCGGGCCCCTCTTCACATGCGCATCCAGGGCGAACGATCACCGCCTCGCCCGCGAGCGGGCGTGGCGGTCTGAGGCCTACTGCGACGTCTCGCCGCTGTTGAGTGCGCCCCAGCTCTGCGTCGTCTGCACCCAGTCGCTCTTGTCGTTGCTGTCCGTGTCACTGTGGCGCTGGATGGTGTCGCCCAAGGCGTCGGTGCCGGTGCCGTTGAGGTCCTGCGCGGCCCACGCGTTGAAGTCGTCATCGACGAAACCGCCCGTCGGGACGCCGCCGTCCACCATCTGCCACTGGCTGGCCGTCGCCACGATGGCTGCCTGGCTCTCGCTGCCCGAGGCCGCGGTGCCGCTCGTGTCGTCGCTGGCGAACACGGCGTCCATGATGGTGCCGGTGGCGTCGTACAGGGTGAACACGTTGTCGGTGGCGGTGAGGCCCGAGTCAGTCGACCAGTAGTCCCACGCCGTGTCGTAGTTCCCCGCGAAGTTCGCCGCCAGGAACTGGTCTTTTGCGCTGGTCTCGGTCGTCGCAAGGTCCGGGTTGCAGGTCGAAGACCCGTTGTTCATGTGGACGACGATGAGGTCGTTGGTGGCGACCATGAACTTGACCGGGAAGGTGGCCAGACCGTCCCCGGTGGTGTGGTCACGCTCCTGCAGGCGGTATCCTTCCATCGAGCCGCCCGACATCACGCGCAGCTCGATGAGGTCGCAGCCGCTCGAGATGTTGGCGTTGAGCTCGTTGATGACCACCTGCGCCGGCGTGACGAACCCGGTGAAGGTGGTGGTGTTCGGCGTCCCGACACCCGTTCCGAGGCTGTCCTCCACCGAGTCGGCCACGGTCACGGTGTAGCTGACGCCCGGACTCTGAGCGTCGGAGGTGGTGAGCTGGACGGTGTTGTCGTCGACCGCGCTCACCGCGCTCACGGTGAGGGTGTTCGCGGGCGTGTCCGTCTCGGCGATGGTGAAGGCGCCGGTGGTCAGGGTGTCCGAGGCGATGTGTCGGTCAAAACTGACCAGCACGGTGTGGAGGTCGGTGCTGGCGGCGGACACCACGGTCGGCGCCGGACAGCTGTTGACGGTCAGCTCGGAGTCCTGCCACGTCGCCGGCTCGGTGTCCTCATAGCTGCTGTTGCCGTAGCGCCAGAGCAGCCCGTTGGTGAGCGTCACATTGCACCCGTTGGCCAGATCGTCGTTGGCGAACACGGTGGCCGGGGCGTAGAACGCGTAGCTCACGTCCGCGGTGGTGAACCCAGCCGTCGTGATCCGGGCCTTCTTGTACCCCGTGTTGGCGTTCGACGGGTCCTCCGCCATGTCGAAGGTGAGCGAGATCAGCCTGCTGTCGTCCGTCGTGATGATGGCGGTCGGGTCGATGTTGCTCATGTCGGCCCGCAGCGCGCTGACGTCGTGGCCAGAGGAGACCAGGCTGAAGTTGCTGATCGCGGCTACCTGCGGCAGGTGGCCCGAGTAGGACAGGGTGTCGGCGGTGAAGGTGATCCGGTCACCGACGTTGAGTCCGTCGCCCACGGTGGCCGGATCGACGGCCACGAACAGCGCCGGGCCGCTCTGCTCGGCCTGGACGGTGAAGCCCGCAGCGTCGCCGGAGACCGACGGCTTGAGGTAGGTCACGATCGCATTGGTGACGGTCTGGGTCGAGGAGATCTCGCCGTTCGTCGCTGCGGTGCGGATCGCGTCGATCGCGGTCGAGGCCGCCGAAACGTCCACGTCCTCGCAGAAGCTGCCCTCGCTCGCGCCGGTGTTGCACTCCTGGTTGATGGCGCAGCCGCCCGCGTCGGTGCAGCTCGCCACGCAGGTCTCGGTGTTGGTGTCGCACGAGGGGGTGCTGTCGCCGCAGTCGGATGCCGTCAGACACTCCACGCACAGGTTGGTGGACGAATCGCACTGCGGCTTGGAGGAATCGACCGCTGCGCACTCCGCGCTGCTGGAGCAGGAGGCGGTGCAGGTGTTGCTGGAGGTGTCGCAGAACGGGGTGTCGCCCGAGCAGTCACCTCTCTCGGCGCACTCCACGCAGGTGCTCGAGGAAGAGTCGCACACCGGCTTGGAGGCGTCGACCGCTGCGCACTCCGTGCTGCTCGAACAGGTGGCCGTGCAGGTGTTGTTGGAGGTGTCGCAGAAGGGTGTGTCGCCCGAGCAATCGCTG
>Ga0114931_10001002_pt1 | contig 35716 bp, 34 predicted proteins | sample 2SBtaG_FD_89579 | JGI IMG/M metagenome (GOLD analysis project Ga0114931, IMG submission 89579) | Deep subsurface microbial communities from Kolumbo volcano to uncover new lineages of life (NeLLi) - 2SBTROV14_V59a metaG | ecosystem: Environmental > Aquatic > Marine > Volcanic | place: Kolumbo... | reverse complement strand
GCGCTCCCTCAGGCGCTGAAGAAGCTCGACGATCGGCTCGAAGACACTTTCAGGCCGCGCGGCCAGAAACAGCAAATCAATCGGCGGCTGGCCGAGCTGGACTCCATCACCGAAAGCCTGCGCGACGCGTTCAAAGGCATCGGGCAGTATGACGAGGCCTGTACGCAGTTGGCGCAGACGCAGGCGCGAATCGTCGAGATCCAGAACGCGCTGAGCGGACTACGCAGCGCAGCAGTGATGGTGGATGCTCATCTGCAGCTGTGGCCGGAATGGATCAGTTTGCAGGAGTGTGCTGCGGAACTCCAAGACCTGCCGTTGGTCGTCGAGTCGTTCCCGGAGAACGGGTTGGGACGCCTGGACGCGGCCCAGGAAAGGCTCCAAGCGAAACAGGAGCAACTGCAGGAGTTGGTAGAGAAGCGTACCGTGTTGCGCCGTGACACCGACGACCTTGGAATCGACCCTCAGATAGTCGCTCAGGGCGAGGCCATCTCTGTCTTGACGGAGCGTCGCACCCAGTACATCGCAACTTGCGACGATCTTCCGCTGCAGAGGCAGAAGCGCGGGGGCGTCAACGCGGAGATCAAGGATCATCTGCGCCGTCTGGGGCCTGGCTGGACGGAGGAGAAGGTACTGCAAACCGACTGCTCCGTGGTGGCGCGGGAAGCCATCCGGGCGCATGAGCAATCCCTGGCCGACGCGCGAGCGGAAGTGGCCCGGGCCGAGCAGGACCTCGTAACCCGCCAGAAGGCGTACGAGGTTGCGGTTCGTGATGAGAAGGCGGCCCATCAAAAAGTCGAACAGTTCGCCGATGTTGAACCCGTTGATGAAACGCTCGTGCGCGACCTTCAGACCGGACGATCGCTGTTTCGCGAGGCGGCACATGACTTGCCACGGGTCGAAGTCGATCTGCGCCGCGCGCAGGCACGGGTCAAGGAGGGCATTCGCGAGATCGATCCGCATTTGTCGATCGAAAACGTCAGCAAGTTCGACGTATCCATCGCGGCCCAGCGGAAGATTGCGGAGTTCGCGCGCCGGTTCGAAGAAGCCCGCAAAGCCCTGGACACGGCGGACTCGCGCCGCGCGGCCAAGGATGAGCTGCTGCGGGGCAGCCAGGAGCAACTCGCCGCACTCGTAAGCGAATCCGAGCGTCTGCCCGACAGCACGGGACGGGAAGAGGTTTCACAGAAAAAAGCCGCGATGATCTCCCTGAAAACCGCGTCCCAGGAACGTGCGCAATGTGCGTCTGAAACGCGCAATGCGCAATCACGGCTTGAAGACAAGCGCTAGGAACTTGCACGGTTGAAGGCACAGCCGGTGCTGTCGATGGCCCCTCCGTGGTGGCTGTCGCTGATGATCATGCTCATAGCCGCCACGGCGCTGGTTGTAGGGCTGGCCATGGGGAAGCTGTTGGAAGGTGCCATAGTTGCCGCCGTAATCGCGGCGGTCGGTGCGCTGAGCTTCGTCTGGTCCCGCGTTGTGAGAACCAAGTCGGCCGACGCACGAAAAGCACACGCCGCGCTGATCTATCAGGTCGAACGCGACGTCGGTGTGCTCAGGGCGGATATCGAGAAGCTGCACGGGGCGATTGCCGAACTCGACGAGACAATCACGGAGCATGCTTGCACCTTGTCATTGTCCGCGTCCGTTACACCCGAGGAGATCCGCGAGGCTGAACAAGCGCTCGAGCGAGACCTGGATGCGCTGAAGCGCCATGAACAACTGCAGCGCGAACTGCGTAAGCAGGCTGAGGAAGTGCAGCGACGGGAACAGGAATGGTCCGACGCTGAAGAAGCACTGAAGAAGCGACAGGAAGCGCTGGAGACGGTCAATCGCGAATGGGAAGCACTCCTGTCGGGTTTGGGACTTGCACCGGAAAGCACCGTCGAGACGATCCAGCTCGTTTTCACCAAGGTGGTAGCTCTGCGCGACCAAGTCGCTGAGCTGGACAACAAGGCCGAGCGCATCGAGCGAATGACCACGAGCCGCGACAGCTATCTGGCCCTGGCGCGGCGGGTTCCTTCTCTCGTCCCGCACTGCGACGGCGCCGCGGCAGACCTGCTCAGCGCCGTGGATCGCTTCGTCGAGGATGTGCAACGGCAGCAGGAAGGGTTGCAGGAACTGGAGTTGGCGCAGCGCGCGCTGGCCGACGAGCGCCGGCGCGTTTCCGCGACGACCGAAGCGCTGCGGAAGGCGGAGGAGGCCCTTGGCGTCGTCAAACAGCAGCAGGGCGTCGCGCAGAGGGCCTGGCAAGAATGTCTGACGCGGCACGGGCTCGCGGACGACTTGTCACCACCGACGGCGCTGGATGCTCTACGGCTCGTTGAGAATGCCATCGATCGCCTTACGGGGCGCGGCCAACTCGATGAAGCCATCGCCCAGTTGGAAGACAACGCGGCGGCGTACCGGCAGGACGCCGGGACCGTGTTCGAGGCGCTGCAACGCCGCGTTCCGGAGCCGGCAGATCTTCCGGCGCGCATCGAACAACTCGGCCGAGAACTGGGACTCAACAAGGAAAACGCGGCACGCCGGCGCGAGATGGAGCGACAGTTGGAGAGCCTGTCGGGACAAATCGAGTCGGCCCGTCGCCTGATTGACGAAACGACGCAGCACATCACATCCCTCCTGGAAGAAGGCAACGCGGTTGATGAGAGTGCTTTTCGTGAGCGGCATCAATGGTACGTGCGGCGTAGCGAGCTGTGCGCCACGATCGCGCAGGCCGAATCGACCATTCGCAAGATCTCCGGCCAAATGGACCTGGACACGTTGAAGGCAAAGCTCGCCGAGACGTCCCGCGAACGGCTCGAGGTGCGGCGGCAAGAAATAAACCTCGGCATTGCTGATGCCGACAGTCGACTGGCCGCCCTGCGCGACGCGAAAGCGGAACTGACGAACAAGATCGAAGGCTTGAAAACCGCGGATACGGTGGCGCAACTGCGCACGCAGGAAGAACGTGTGCTGGCCGAAATTCACCCACTCGCGCTCCAATGGACGCGTCACGCCCTCGCGAGGTGGCTGTTGCTGCAAGCGCGCAAGAAGTTCGAGTAGGAGCAACAACCCAAGGTCGTCCGGGATGCCGCCGAGTTCTTTGCAGCGATGACCCGCGGTCGGTATACGAAGATCATCGCCCCCGTCGGTGCCGACACGATCGAGGTCCTGGCCGCCGCGGGCGAACGCAGGAAACCCGAGGAACTCAGCCGCGGAACCACCGAACAGCTTTATCTTGCGCTGCGATTCGGCTACATCCGTTTGAGGGCCGCGGACCATGAGCGGTTGCCCGTCGTGATGGATGATATTCTGGTGAACTTCGACCCACACCGAGCCACCGAAGCTGCCTCAGCGATTCTCAAGTTGGCGGACGAACATCAGATTCTGTTCTTCACGTGTCATCCTGAGACTGTCGCACAGTTCAGAAAACACGACACGTCGTTGCCTGTCTATCGGTTGTCCACCCACGGTATGAGCGAGCCTAGCCATGAATAGCTTGGTCTTGGGACGATTTGAACTCCTGAATCGTATACCATCGCAAGAAGACTTCTACGCCGGGGCGGAGGTCTGGACGGCGAAGGACCACCAGGCCGGACAGGGGCGACCGAGTGCCGAGGCGAAGGCGATCCTCTATCCCGCCGACAATAAATACGGAACCAGCACTGCACGCGCCCTTTGGTCGGCTGAGATCCGCAAGCTGTTCCGGCTCTCGTGTCAGCCGTTCGACCCTGCTTTGGTGGGCTTCATTACGGGCGGATTCGATGCACCCACCCAGCGCTTCGCTCTGTTCATGGCCGAACCGATCCTGCCGAGCGTTGTGGACTGGTGCGAGCGCGAACAGGCAGGAGCATCGTGTTTCAAGCAGTGGCGCGGTGGACAGGCCACACAGCGTGCGCAGGCTTGGCAGCACATAGCATCTCTATTTCGCGCGGTGAGGGCGATACACGAGAGCCGGATCGTACACCGACGAATCACGCCTCAGCATCTCCTTGTGGACGAAGCACTACCGCGAGACGAGAGCGGATTCCTCAAGCTCGGGAGATTCGAGGCGAGCGCCTTCGTTTCGGCATTCGCTCGCACCATGTCGGGAACGGCGACACAGGTGAACCCTTGGTACTCTGTCGAACCCCGATTCGGTGAATCTGCCCGCAAGGCATCCAGTGGCATAGACTCGACATTTGCCGGTGACGTGTTTGGCGCGCTCGCAACCTCACTGTGGTTACTCACCGGCTGTCCATCCGTTGACGATCTGGAGAAGTTCGAGCAACTGGGACAATCGGAGTCCGCAGACGGGAGCATTCCGCTGCGCCGCGAGTTGCTCCAGGCGGCAATTGCCTCGCTCCCAACCGCAACCGAGCAGTCGTTCTTCAAGGTGCTCGCCCAAGTGGCATTCTCGCCCAGCACGACGCCCAATGCGTTTTTCCGCCTCGCCCGCGAAATCAGTGCGGAGCTTCGTCAAGCGGATCGCTGCAAGGACGGCCCTCTGTGCCTGGTCATCTCAGACAAGCTGGACATGCAACTGCAACGCCGGTGGCCAAACTTGTTTGGCACCGGGTCCACCGTTGACCACTTGGCCTCACTGTGTTCCAGCGCGGTAATGTGGCCGCACAAGGACAGAGATTCAGGGGAGATGACAAACAGCCAGATTCTGCTGCCGAATGGGCTGATTCTGCACTGTCGAATCTGGCAAGATCGAGACGGCACGCGAGATTGGACTCAGAGCTATGCCCACAGCGTTTCCCAGCATGGCAGCGCGTTCAACACTGAGCCAACGTCTCTTTCCGATGTTGACGTTCGTATCTTCTACTTCAGGGAACGAAGACCGGCTAACGCGGGGTCCTGGGAACCGATCTTTGAGACAACCTCGATTGATGAGTCCGACGGCACCGATCCCACGGCAGAGGCGCTCGATTATCTGAACAAGGCAGAACTCTCTTTCTGGGAAGCGAACATCGTTCCAGTCACAGTAAAACGCTCGAAGAAGCAGAAGACCGATTATGGCGGGTTTCGCGAATACCTGGACATCTTTCCGTTGCGCGACGATCCCGACTTCCCGCCGAATCCGAACATCCGCAACCGGCCCACGCCAGACTTCGGGCAGATCCTCCAGGACAAGTCACAGCCCATCAGGGTCCAACTCGCCTCGCAGTCGAGGCTCTGGGACGAAGCGACGGACCGTGTGACCTATATCGAGCCGAACCACGTCATCGGGGAGGTAGACACCGAAAGGCACAGACTGCACCTGCGGCGGGACTTGCGCCCCCGAGACGGCGTAATCCCACAGGGGCACAAGGCTTACCTTGTAACGGCGGATCAAGGCTGGCAGATGGGACTGTTTCGAAGACGCCGAAAGGCGATTCAGTCCCTCGCGCGTCATGCGATTCTGTCCACGGTTCTGGTGAACCCAAAGGCCCGCTCTGTGAGCGTTGTGCCACCAGATCTCGACCTCCCCTACGACCGCTGGAACGAGGAGAAAAGCACGCTGGTATCAAAGGCGTTGTCGGTTGCCCCTCTCTTTCTCGTCGAGGGACCGCCCGGCACAGGCAAATCGACCTTCGTCAGTGGGTTGATGAGACATATTCTCTCGGCAGATGAAGATCCCGCTGCCCGTATTCTCGTCGTGGCGCAGCAACACACCGCTATCGACGAGTTGCACAGCCGCGTTCAACAGATGTTCGGCGCTGACGACGAGAGCTTCGACTGGGGAAAGCCCATTCTGTTACGCTTGTCGTCCAGGTCAAAAGAAGAAAACGGCGAGGACGAAGAAGGGGCGATCCTGAGTCCCTCTGTTGCCGCGCGCACGATCTTCGAGCCGTGCCTTGAGAGCATTCGTGCTCGAAAGGAGCCAGAATTCGTCCTTCTTCGGAAATGGCTGAAGGCAGAACTCGCGTACCGGACGATATCTCCGGCGCTTGAGGAGCGCCTGATTGACGCGTCGAGCATGATATTCACGACGTGTACGGATGCGTATCTCGACGATATCAGTTCCACCGAGTTCGACTGGGTGATTATCGAAGAGGCAGGAAGAGTTGTTGGAGCGGATCTCGTCATTCCGATGAGGCTGGGGCATCGCTGGGTGCTGATTGGCGATCCGAAGCAGCTAGGTCCATATCGTGGGCGCGATTTCGAATATGCGATCAGGAAGACATTGCAGGACGCTGAGAAAGATGGATCACTCAGTACCATCGACCGGCGTCGGCTCGAATCGGACTGTCAGCGTCTCCTGGGCCCGTTTGAGTCATTCTACGCCGATCTTGAGTCGTCCAACCAACGGTACTCTCTAAGTATCCAACACCGCATGCACCCGGACATCCGTCGTGTTGTGAGCAACGTCTTCTACGATGGCAAACTACAAGACGATCCTACGACCTCGGGCGCAATGCCATATCTGTTTTCAGGATCGAAGGGCGTCCTTTGTGAACGGTCCGTAATATGGCTTGATGTACCACACCTCAATTGGCCTCATGTCCGTGTCGCTACGGTAGACGAGCGTGAGAAGGACGGTTTCTCATTCCGCAATCCCAGCGAACTCGGGGTCGTCCGTGAGCTGTTGAACCATCTGTGCGTTTACGAGGATGGTCGAAGAGAGGCATCGCACATCCGTGTAGCGACGATCACCCCATACAAGTATCAACTGCGTGCCCTTCGCGGGGTCCTTCGTGACTGCGCCGATGGCATTCCATCTTGGCTGGAGTTCGAAGGTGCCTTTACCGCGAGCCAGTATCAGGGACGCGAAGCTGACATGATCGTCCTAAGCATGGTTCGCAACAACCTCGGCTACGACACGGGATTCCTGGATCAGTTTCTTATGAATGTTGCTTTGTCACGTGCGCATCGCATGCTGGTTGTGATCGGTTGCTTCAAGATGTTTGAGCAGCGGGCTGAGAACCCACACTCTGGTGAGGAATTTGTTCAGCGTCTTGTTGATGAACTCCGCGTGCATCTGGTTCCCGCACACGAGGTCTTCCCGGAGGCAGCGCAATGACAGAAGTGGACCTTGCGATCCCGGTGGTGCAGGTGGGCTTCTCGGTTGAAGTCTTACGGCGTTCAGCCTTGCTTCCGCTGGATATAGCACTGTTGCGGTTGATCGGCGATGGTGTCTGCAAAGTCGCTGTGCTTGCCGAAGAACTTGGGCTCACACGCCGCATGATTCGTTCATCAACAATACGACTGATTGAGGAGGATTTGCTATCGGTCAATCTGTCCACGGAGGAGCTTCAACTTAGCCCTCGCGCCATGGCGGCGTATGGGGAAGGGGAGCTAACGCAGTTGGCATATCTCGGAGAACCTCAACGGAGGCGATTCCGGGCCATACAGGAACTGTGTTGGGGCACTATCATCGCGGGGTCGGGCTACTTGGACGGCTTTCGCCTTGGGGCTCCAAGCCGCAACGCGATCCACATAGCCGGGGACACAATTCCGCGTTCGATCCTGTCCCTGCGATCACCAGAAATCGCAGCGCTCTATAACGAACGGTTTCTAAGCGCAACTCGATTCAACCGGGAGTCCATGGCCGTGGGTGGCACGCTCACCGACCGTGCGGGGAGCACTGCTCTTAACCTGACCCTTACGGCGGTCAAGATTGAGAACGTACTCGACCTGTGGCCCATCGAGCCGAGTCGGATTTGGCAGCGGTCCGATGTGTCCGCCTTCTTGTCTCGGTTACGGCGGCACTGCCGAAGCATGCCGGAACTTGTTGGGCTCTACGCCGAGGCGGGGACGCGGCCTTCCCGGAAGATGCTTGCAAGCCCCACTCGAATCGTGGCGGCTGCCGACATGGACGCACGCAGCCAACTGGAGCACCTTGGCCAGTCGCTTGATTCACGCGGAATCGCAGACCACGAAGGGACCATTCACGACCTCTACGATGAGTGCCACCGTATCTTCCATGCGAGTTGCGAAATGCGACTCGTACTTTCCTCTGATCATGTTGTAGCGTGCAAGAGAATGCTGAACGAGGCACGGTCGTTCTGCGTGGTCCATTCGGCGTTCTGGTCAGATGCGGGTATCCGCCAGTACGCTGAAGAGATTCGGGAAGCACTTGCTAGGGGAGTCAGCGTGTTTCTTCTGCGCGGGCTGGGGGAACCGGGTGAGGAGGACGCGGCCAGGCCACCCGCACTAGATGAGTTGGAAGAGTGTGCCAAGAGTATGCCCGGTTCATTGCTGCTCTCGACGACGCCCCACCACTCGCACGCAAAGCTGGCTGTTGCTGACACGGGCCACGTTATCGTATCCAGCTTCAACTTCCTTGGAGCAACGGCAGCGAATCCACAGCTCAACACGGGCATCGAGTGTCGATCCGCAACCAGGGCGGGTTCCTCGGTTGCGCTGGCTGTTCTTGACAATCTCACGGCCAACGGTCTGGCTGGTGAGATCGTCGAGCGCCTGGGCGAAGTCCTTCAATCGACCCGCTTTTCGTCCTCTTCCCGCTTCGTTTCAGAAGCCGAGTCCGCCCAACTCGCGATTGAGGATATCCTTAACCCCCAGGATTGGTTTCAGACGGCGCTGAATGAGGTATGGAAGCAGGAGCGAAGTCCGTGGGAACTCGTCACAAATGAGGAGCATCGCGATCTGCTTCTCCGGGCTCTCCATACCGCTGAGCGAAGCATTGTCGTGGCGTCCGGCGATCTGACCGAATCTGCGGCAGACCGCGTGTTTCGTGATTACCTATCCGCCGCTGTGAAGCGAAGCGTGAACGTCACGATTCTCTGGGGCAGTCAGGCTGCGAACGATGAGCCGGAAGCGCCGTGGTCGCAAGCCGTATCTGAGATTCGCGCGGCCTCAAAGGGCAAGCGCGATCTTGTGAAATTCAACGAAGAACCGCGCCCCGTTCATGCAAAGCTACTCATTATCGACGATGAAGTGAGCATCGTGACGAGTTTCAACTTCCTATCGTATCGGGGTACACGATCGGGTGCTCACGAGTTGGGCATGAAGATCTATAACCCGGCCCTGAGTGCCCAGCTTCACGAGATCGTGAACAACGCAATGGTAGATTGAGGAGCCGGGGAACTGGGCGTTCTTCCGCGGCAGCGAGATCCGCTTCATCTGCTGCTCGGCCAGGTTGTTGTGGATCGGCACCGCCGGGTCAACCCGCGCGCCCGAGTAACCCGGGCTCGACGACTTCCAGCTTTCCTGGCTGGGCGTCGTTCCGCGGTCACGGATAATCAACACGTTTGAACTTGCCCTGGGCGGGGGGAATCGAAAATCACCCTGACCTTCGGCGGAAGTCCTTTCTGACAGGAGCTTAGTTCGACTTTCGCACATTTGGAGGCTTGGCTGAGGCCTCTGTAAATAGCGACGAATCTCCGGCACTATAGGGGTTGTTGGTCAAGGATGACCCCATAGAGCAAGGAGGCTCGTCATGAATCTTGTACCCTCGTTCGTGGAGCTTGTGCAACAGGTCGCGCCCGTGTTTACCGCACCGACCTTCAACAGCTTTGTAACCGTCCTGACCGGCTGGGTCTTTGCTCGACGCCGCATCATCACACGCATGATCGAGGCCGCCGACGCGGTCGAGACCAAGCACCATTCGGCCTTTCACCGCCTCTTCGCCGCAGCCCGTTGGTCGCGGGACGAACTCGGCCTGGCGGTTTTCGGATTGATCCAACCTTGGCTTGAGGACGGGGCGGTGCTTCTGAGCCTCGATGACACCCTGGCCCGCAAACGCGGCCTGAAGATCTTCGGCGTCGGTATGCATCATGACCCGCTCCTGAGCACCCGTAAGACGGCCCTGATGAACTGGGGACACAGTTGGGTGGTGCTGAGCGTGATCGTGGCCTTCCCGTTTCGCGCCGGGCACTGTTTCAGCCTGCCGATTCTGTTCCGCTTGTACGTCAACAAGAAGACCGCCGCCAAGAGCCGACGCCTGACCTACCGCACGCGGCCCGAGTTGGCGGTCGAAATGTTGGCCGTGCTCTGCAAACGCCACGAAAACCGGCCTTTTCACGTGATCGCCGACTCGGCCTACGGTGGTCAGAGTGTCTTGGGACGCTTGCCGGAGAACTGTGACCTGACCTCGCGCCTGGACCTCGATGCCCGTCTTTACGACGCGCCACCGGTTCGCCGGCCCGGCACCAACGGCCGCCCCCGCAAACGCGGTTGTCGGTTGTCCACGCCGCGGCAGATGCTCGGTCAGCGGATACGCCGGTTGACGCTGAACATCTACGGTCGCCGGGATCGTTCGCGGGTAGCGGACCAGGTTGCCCGGGCCCATGCGGTGCCGGATCGGCCGTTGCGGGTCGTGGCGGTCGAGCCGCTGACCGGCGGGCGAAAGATCCAGGCGTTCTACTCGACATGCCACGAGGCGACGGCCGAACACGTGTTGACGTGGTATGCCATGCGCTGGTCGATTGAGGAGACCTTCCACGACGCCAAGGGGCACCTGGGGTTTGAGCAGCCGCAGGGCTGGACGCGCCAGGCGGTGGAGCGCACCGCGCCAACGGCGATGCTGCTGTATAGTCTGATCGTGCTGTGGTTTGCCGTCGAAGGCCATCGTCATTACCGCGCCCCAAAGCGACCGTGGTACCGAAGTCACTGTTGTGCGTCGTTTGTAGACATGCTCAACACCTTGCGTTGCGAGAGTGTCCGCAAACAGGTTTTGTCATTGGGCCTGCACGGTCAGGGTGCACGAAACGTCATGAAAACCCTATGCAACGCGGTCCAACAGGCGGCATAACTGCGAAAGTCGAACTTAGATCATAATCACTGGCGGGTGACGCGGTTATTGAACTGACACAGAGTGACAACTCTGACCCCTCGTAGCCGTTCGATGAACGCGTTTCCTCGGGGCTGACTGGGTACGCCCTCAGTTGTGGGCCCGGGGGCAAGTGCTCGCCCGCCTGCCGATTCGCCGAGCCGCACGTCGCTCCGTCCGGCCCTTCCAGTATGGAAACTCCGCGTTCGGCCGTGCGCGCGGGTTTTGCACCTGCCGATGAATTGATGATCTCTGCAACTCAATCCTACTATGTGTTGCCCGGTCATTCACAGCCTCTTTGGACGTACGAATAAGCTATGATCGACACATGAAACGCGAATACGCAGTTAACAGAAGTGCAGTCACGTAAATCAGGAGTTTTCCTTGATCCAACGTAAGCTGTTAAACCGTGTAAGCAGGCTTCGGTCGTGTCTGCAATTGACCATCCAGCACTCGACTACCTGCTGTTGCAGCCTTGCCAAGAGCGGTATTGCGCCAGACACACGGACGTCGGGCCTTTTCATGCGTACCGCCTGCAATACTCCACTCAAAAGCAAGCCACGCGTAAGTTGAATCTGATCGCCCGGAACCGATTCTGCAGTATTGTCAAAGTTGATCGGGAACCCGCTGCGGAGAATCCTCACCTCAGTGTACTCATCGGTCATCGGTAGGACTACGTCCGGACAGTCCCCGCCCCGCGTTCCTTCCGCCGCGCATCCGACAAGCAGATCTCTGAACTCTACATCACCACTCGATCCACTGGCGAGTGCCAACGGCTCCGCTCGTCTGGGCAGCGCCTTAAAGCGCACGGCCGACTGGCCGGTGCAACCAATGACCAGATCACTTCTGCTCAACAACTGTTCTGTCGACGAACAGACAATGTTCCCGTTGTACGATCTTGTGACCGTCGAATCCCTATCGTGTACACTTACGTTGTTCCCACGATCCATAAGCCGCTGTGTCAGCGCCTTTCCGAGCGCCCCATGGCCTAACACGCCCACCCGTATAGGGCGCATGCACCGGCGATCGAGGCGGTCCAAGATGGCATCTGCGATCAACGGCGACTCGAGGATCCGCTTTGCCGCTGACGCAGCTACTGCGATAATGGGGTAGTTGGCTCGCTGGATACCTGCCTCGCCAGCCAAGCCGCTCGTTGTCTGCTCAACAACCGTACATCTTCCCGATTTCGCGATGTCGTCAGGCGCGTTCCTAGCGCAGTGGCCACCATCATCCAGGATAATGATCTTGTCGCCGTCTTCCCGAAGCCCGGCGTTTATTGCCGTCAGCCACAATGCATTCGCATCCTTGGCAATTGCTCGCTCGAATCCTCCTATTTCGACGGGCCACCTTCCTGGAATCGCATGACAACCGCTCGCGCTTAGCGTGGCCGCAGTCTGCAAATGCGTCGAATACGCTTTGCCCAGAATAAAAACACGTTCTGGCTGGGCACCCAGATCAATCAGTGCCTCGAATAACGACCCGCTTGATTCGAGCAGATGTTGGCAGCACACAAGCCACGCCGACGACAGCGCGCGACGGTCGGATGTCCGCCAGTTTTCCTTCACACGCTCCAGAACTGGTAACACGGGGAACTCAGGCACGCTGCGGTTCTCCTTCCGACCTTGCTGCGATCCTGACACACCCAAGAAAGAACCGGCTTCTCACATTGAGGGTGCCACCCAGCTCCGAGAACATGCTGCCGATTGCCGCTGAATCAACTGCAACCAAGCGGCCATGATTTGTGGGGAGGTCTTCTTTCCAGATCTTCGCCTTCGCCGCTAAGTTAGACGGTTGATGTACAAGAAAGTCGATCACTCCAGGGGGTGTTGAAAAGATTCCATCAAGATCACTGCCACAGGCTTTCAGAAACTTCCCAAGGTCATGAAAATACGCTGGCCACCCACGGTCGGGTTTCTTTGGCATTCGCAGTATGGGCAAGCCGAGCGGAATGTACCGCGGTCTGAGATCATCCGTCGTCAAAACTGCGAATAATGGTCGCGAGTCTACTCGCGCCTCGTCGAGCATCTCGGACAATTCACTCGCCGCCCTGTTCAGCGGACCGAGTGCCTGATCCGTTTCCACAACGGGGGCCTCGGTCAATGCAAACGCGAACGCCCGCTGCCGATAGACGTTTTCGATAATGGTCAGAACAGTGGGTGTGGTAACATCCGCTGCGCCTGCCAAGCTACCCTTGCCTGCGCAGCACCCGCCGATTTCCATAAGCAACCGGCCCTCTTCACGCAACAATTCTGACTGGTCCCAGCGCAGGTCCTGGAGGAACAGCAACAACTCAAGCACCACCTTGTTCTCGCGACGCAGTAGCCACGTATCTGGGAATAGGAGAAGGGTCGAACTCCAGGCCTCCTCAGCACCGAGCGTGCGCACGAGCTCCCATGCAAACATACTCGGCGACAGCTTTCGGTCTGCCTGCCTTCTTATTTGATTGTCCGCCGCCAGGGTGCTTCCTAAGCGTGCAAGGTGCTCATCGTTACTTTCCAACATCCGAGCCGCCAGCGCTCCACGGAAGGACAGCCGGTCCATGGGCGCCACGATGTAGAGCGTTCGTGCGCCCGACGTCATGCTCCATGGCGCTGGGGCATCGGCGGTCACCGCGCCGGACACGCGCATGAGCGCCTCCCACACGCCGAAGAACTCACCTGACCGAAGAACTCGGAGCGGGAACGGATGACCAGCAGTGCCGGCTGGAAGGAACACCTCTGCAGAGCCGCGAACCACAAGCCCCAGCGGCAGCTCGTGCCACGGAGAGGCCGTTGCGCCCAGGGCGTCCCGGTAAACGAATCGGCCGTTGTCGAGGATCATGCCGCCGTATGGTATCGTCACCTCGAACACGACAGCGTTTGACTTACCTATGCGCTTTGCCACCTTGTCGAGGATTGTGTGGGCAGCCGGGGCAACATCCAGCACGAGTTCCGACACATCGCTCCAGGATTTTGCCTCAGGGGTCGTCATTGGTCAGCCTCCCCTCTGCAAAATCACGCCATTCCGCAGGGTCAGATATGACGGATTGAGTCTTGCGATGAAATCCGGGCTGTGCGAGATCACCATGATCCCTCGACCCTGCGATGCGAGCAGGTCGATGATGCGTGCAATAACCCCCGCACTCTCGTCATCTTGACCAAGCGTGGGTTCGTCGAGAATCAACCACGGGGCACTACACGCGATGGTCGCCGCCAGTGCAAGCCGCTTGCGTAACACGTAGGAGTCTATCTCGAACGGATGCCGACCTAATACACCCGCAAGGCCAAACTGGCGGGCAATTGTGGAAACCGTGCCCGGATCGCGAGACCACTGGCGCGTGCTGCTCTCTATTTCTGAGCGAACCGACGTGGTGAACAGCTGAACGTCCGGATCCTGGAAATGATACGCAACGTGCCGCCCCGGCTGACGCCAAGGCTGCGAGCGGACTTCCCCGAATCGGATCTCGCCGCTCCAGGGCTGCAAGCGCCCCACCAGCAATTTCGCGAGGGTGCTTTTGCCCGTTCCGTTCTCGCCGGACAAATGGTACACCCGGCCCGGCAGCAGCGTAACCTGAATGTCGTGCAGGATCGCTTGGCCCCTTTGATAACCGAAACGCAGCCGGTTAATAGACAAGGGCTCTGCCACGCTGTCCGGCTTCGAAAGGCGCCCAATCGTCCCAGTATGCAGACGTGGTCGAGCCGACGCACCGTCACTCATTGTCACCAACTGTGCATCAGCGTAGCATTCCCACGTTTCTGATCGACGATTATCGACAACAAACACTGACGCTCCGGCCTCTTGCATGGTCCTGATCGCGCCAATCGCAGCTTCGCGCCGGCGCGGGTCCAGCTGTTCGAGGACGACATCTAGCGCTACCGCTGCGCAACCGCGTGCGTACGCGCACAGTATAGCCAGCTGTACTTTCTCCCCCCCTGACAGGGTCATCGGGTTTTGGCTATGCGAAACTCGCATCTGAAGAGCGGCTGTAAACGCATCGATCTCGTCCTTTTGCCGCCGTCTCCCCAGCTGAATCTCCTCCCCGACCGTTGCCCCGAGTCCACTAATCACGTGGTCCACCTCCGGTGGTACAAAACTCGCGCGCTTCCCTGAGAACTGGCTCAGCAGCTTCTTCAAAGCATCAGTACGTCCGGAGAAGTTCATTCCGTCAAGAACGACGGTGGTGGGATGCGTTGTGGCGATTTGGGCAGCGTTGACAGTGTTCATTGGTTTGGCCAGCTAACACACGCGAGAGACGATGCAAGCTACGAGCCAGATCGCTACGAGTCCGATGAGGATCGCCGAGACCGCCCCGACCTTATACTCAATCGGATGTTCGGAAACGACCGTGTCCTCATCATCGAACAGATGCTGCTCCGCCCAGTGGTCCGCCCGGTTCACCGCGGCGCGTACCGCGAGTGTGAATAGCAGTCCGAGCGAAGGCGCGATTTGTCTGATTCGCGTGGTTAGTCTAAGGTCCGGCACGAGGCCACGCGCCATTCGCGCGGTCAGGATTTGATCGGCCCGAACTCGGAGTTCCGGAAAGAAAACGAAAGTCGCGAGGCCGGCCAACAACAGATCGCCGCGAAGGCCCCACGCGCGCAGGGTCGACGTGAGTTGGCTGCGCGGAATGGTGAGAAGGAAGAGCTGCGCAGCGGCACCCAAGACGACGAGCCGGAGCGATGTCGTAGCGGCAAAGAGGATTCCGGCAATGCGATCGCTGTCATGGCCCGCACCTGGCGGTGCGCCAATCAGCCAGCCCCATACAACAAACAGCATTACCGCGATGGGCGTAACGACGATGACTAGAAAGCGTGCATGGGCAATCGCGGTGCCCGTGAGAATCGCCAAGGGCACTGCGATTCCGATCCAACCGGCACCAAGAACGAGCGGCGACGATGCGAGGATTGCCCCTGTCGCCGCGAGGAGAAAAAGGGCGAGGCGCAACAGCGGTGATGGTTCACTCATGAAGTGTGGCCTTATCGTACAGGGCATTGCGCGCCAACATGTCCGCTTGCCCGAACGCGACCCGCAATTGCGACGGCAAAGCCCGAATCAGTCCGATCGCCAACAGCAGTTGAATCGTCTTGTCAAGAGGCTCAGACGCCAACCCGCTGAGCAGGACCGACCGAAAAAGGGTTTGACCGGACTCCAGCAGGAAGGCGACCACCAAGGACGCGCCGCTGCCCGTGATCCCGCCGAAGAGCGCGACGATGACGGGAGCGCTCACAATTCCCGCAACAACACCGAGGCCGACACCGCACACGATTGGTCGGAGGTTTAGCAACAGCCATTCTCGCGAGCTTCCAGAGGCCGAAGATGATTCCCCCGAATCGCCTGCGGATGATGGGCGCCCCGTTCTCAACCATCCTTGCTTAGCCACGAAGTAGGTGTAGATCGCGATCACCGCCTGCGTTCCCGAGAACCACGGCAGCACTGGGTTCACCGTGACCCCGCCGATGAGGAAGCTGGCAACCCCCACAATCATGCCAGCGCGTAGGCCCGCCAGGAGTGTGACCGCGATCGTACCGACCGCGTCCAGGTAAACCGGGAGCTTCAACGTATGGACTAGCGTTCCCAGCGCAAGGTTCACCGCGATCCCAGCGGGAACAACGGCGACAACGCGCAAGCGGATCTTCTTCTTGTCAGGCTGCATAATCAGTCCTCGCGAGTTCGGCAATCTGTAAATTCAACCGGCCCCATCAGAAAACGCAAGCGCGTGCAATTTGCATGGTGAATCCACATGCGAGATTCGGACCGGGGGACTCCGAGCAGGCTCTTCGATGAGGTCCACTCCGCAGACCGTGCGCGCAATGAATTGCCGTTGAGCATTACTCTTCAGCGCTCACCATCTCAGCGTCTTCGTCCCGCGCAGAACGCCGAAACGCGTTTCCCGGCGGCGACGAACAGGAGGCGCCGAGATGAAACCATATGCGACGAACTCGCTTCTTAAAGACCGTGAAACACGGCGCTCCGACACCGAGCCCGACGTGAGCAGCACGCCGGCGCAAATGCCGCCGGGGCACCCGTGTTTCCTTAACCCCGCGCAACGCGCGATCCACCAGCGCAGCCGAAGCCGAAGCCCGAACCCGGGCGCCGGCCTCGGCGTCAGCGAACTCTTCACCGCAAGTGCAGCGGACCGCGAAGTCATCCTGAATGCAATCGACAGGGGTCAAGTTCTTCTTGCCATGTACCTGCTCGGTAGCCAAGCCAGCGAACGGGAACTCGCTGAAGAGGCTGCGAAAACGAAACAGCAACGCTCTGCCTAAGGAGAAATGCCGTGCTCATCTTCCTCATCCTGATGCTCGTCGTCCTTGGCGGCCTGTCAGCGGCCGCATGGTTCGCTTGGCAGGCAACGCCAGGGCCACGATCTAACAAGGCCCTGGCCGCTGGTGCCACGGGCGTCGCGCTCCCCGTGGTCGGCGTCATCTTCGCCGAGTACGTCGTTCTCGGCATCGTCGTCGCCGCTGTCGTTACGTCTACTCTCGGCGTCGCGACCGGAAGGCTGTCCTTCTGGAAGGGCGTCGCCGCTGGTCTGGGCGCGCCGGTAGTGGCGTACGGCGGGCTGATCCTGGCTCATATTCTTCACGGCATCGCATTCCCCGCGACCTGCGGGAACGAATGGCCTGACATCATTGACGGCGTAATCCGCGCCCAAGCGTTCGGTGTGGAGGTGCCGCTGCTTCTGATCGCATTGGGCGGATCGCTGCTCGCGGCGGCGTGCGTTGCCGGCCGCGCCGCACGGGTGTGGCTGATCTTCATTGGTTCTGCGCTTGTGTTGTGTCTCGGCATTATCGAACTCCACCGTCACTGGGAACTCGTTTCAACGCACCTCGCCGAACCACGCACCTGGCTCTGGATCCTGGTCGCGAAGACGGCGTTGTTCGCGCTCTTCTCGTCACTCATTGTCCACGGTCGGCGTCGGCGCTCCAGACCGTGAATATCGGCAACCCACATTTAAGGAGAACCTGTCCATGACTGTACGACGTATCTGTCCTGCTTGTGGGGAAACTACCCCCACCCACGATGCGAGCCGTTGCGAGGCTTGCGATTATTCCTTCTTCGGCTCGTCGATCGGCGGCCGGACCATCCCCTCTGCCACGTCCGTGCAGGAGTCGATCCGGCAGAGCATCAGCGAACGCGCGCAGCAAGGCGGCGCATTGGCGGTGCGGCCCGCGGAGATGGTCCACGGCGGCGTGCGTCTCGCGCTCCTGGCCGACACGAGCGGGTCGATGACCGACGATCACAAGATCGAGTCGGCGTCCGCCGCGCTCGGGGAAACGCTCAGCGGTTTTCCTGCCGAAGTCGCCGGCCAGATCGACGCGACTGTGATCACGTTTTCCGAGCGCGCCGGCGTTCGGGAGACGATGGACTCCCTCCCGGACATCTGCAGGCGGTTCAAGCAGCTGACCGCATCGGATTGCGGCGGGGGCACCAACATCGCGGACGGTCTCAAGCTGGCCGGCGAGCAGGTCAACCTGACTCGTCGTACCGCCGAGCGCGGACGGACCTACAAGGTCGTGATTCTGCTCAGCGATGGAGCGCACAACCAGAGTGGGGACCCGATCCGCGTCAGCCGCTCGCTGAAGGCCGATCGCCTGTTGCGGGTCGTCTGCGTCGGTTTCGGCGCTGACATGGATCGTGCGACGCTCCAGGCCATCGCTTCGCCAGGACTTTTTTTCGAGGCCCACACTGGATCTGCGCTTCGGGATCTGTACGCGTCTTTCCGCGACGCCGTTTCATCCAGCATCACCGAGGGCGGCGACCCAGGCGACTACATCTCAAACATCGTGTGAGCAATCGAATCGCCGAAACGCCCCGACCGCCCGGTCGGGGCGTCTCGCGGGAGTGCCACCCCGCGGCTGATGAGGCAGGCAACATGAACCACAGCATAGGAGGTAGTTGGGTATGAGACTCGAACTCACGAACACGGAATTGACCGCGTTGACGAGGGGCGGAGTCCCCGCCGATGCCATCACCGAGGCTCGGAATATGTCCGTGAAGACGGTCGTGGAAAGCACAATGGCCTCAGCGGCACCGCCGAAGCCGGCCCCACCTGATCGCGTTCATGCCGCTCGCCAGCCGGTGGCGCCGGCGGTTGCACCGCGCCGTGGTTTGTTCGCTCGATTCCTCGACGCGCTCTTCGGCGTCAAATGCTGGCCGCTTATTCTCATGGCTGGGCTCTGCTCCGCGACCAACGTGATGGCGCAGCCCGGCACCGACATGACCCAGCAAGCGCTGCAGCCACCGCCCGAACCGCTGTCGGCGTCAGGCATCGAACCGAACGAGGACCGGCTCGATTTAGTCGATGAACGCTCGGCAGCATTCCTCGACCTCATCTTCGATTCCGTTCTCCCCGAGCCCGTCCGCGTCGGCACGGATGGTCGGTCATCCGAGGCGGTTCAAATCACGGAGGCTACAGGAACGAACGTCGGAACGGCCGGTGAGGCCTACGTTGCCATCGTGGAACCGGGAACCGCGCATCACGTCGGCGTCGCCCCGAGCCCCGAAGAGTCTCACGCTCCAAGTTCCCTGAGTCGCGAATCCGACGTTCCCTATTGGGTGGGCCCCTCCGAGGTCGCCCCACCACCGCGTGCTAAAGAGAGTGATCGAGCTCCGCATGTCGTGTGGATAACCGTGGGGGCCACGTTCATGTTCGTCGCCGCGCTGGTGCTTTTTACCTGGCGGTTGCGAGGTCTGGAGTTACAAGTCGAGCAGTTCGTAAGGCGCGCCTCGCTGGCGCACCATGGGCATCTCGAGATCTGCGTCAAGTGCGACGGCTGCGTCGAGGTGACGGCGCCACCTGGCGGAGTGGGCTCCGCGCGTTCCCTTCAGGCGGACCCGACACCGGACGATCTTCCGACGGACGTACCTACGAACGTCAGCGTCTTCAACGACAGATCCGCGTGGCGGACTGGAACCGCGTCCCAAACTGGGCCGCGCGACGAGAACCAGGATGCATCGAAGGTCATGACCGTCGTCCGCAGTGGCGACACCGGCTACGAGTTCTTCGACGTCGCGGTGCTGGCTGACGGCCTCGGGGGCGAGCCCGGCGGCCGTCGGGCCGCTCTTCTGGCGACGGAGTGGGCGGCGTCATCGGTCATCGCTCAACTCGATTCAGGTTCCACACAATTCGACTCAATCGCCGAGAAGGCCATGGGGGCTGCTTCAAACGCCCTGCGCCGCGATGCTGAGGACCTCGGCGTCGAAGCGGGTCTTCGGACCACGCTGATCGTTTCCGTCGTGTCGCGCGAAACTGGTCGTGGAGCCATCGCCTCGATCGGCGACTCGGAGGTCTTTATCCGCCGTAGCGACGGCGCCGTTGAGCAATGCGTACGTCCCCAAAAGGGAATATTGCCGCATCAGGTCGCAGCCTGTCTCGGGCCCGAGCAGCTCGGTACGCCCCAGGTGGTCGAGGTTGCACTGGTGGCAGGCGACATGCTCGTACTCACCAGCGACGGCGTTGTTCAACCAGACGAGGAGCGTCTCTCTCCAGCGGATGCCGCACATGGCCTCGTGTGGTGGGCCGCCGCACACAACTGCAATCTCTCGGAAGCAGCGATCAGCGTGATTAACCACAACCTCGCCTGCGGTGGATTCGACGTGTTCGGCCGCCCGGTCTTCGACGACAACCAGACCATTGCTGTCATCGGCACCGGCCGCCCGCCGGAGTTCATCGGCATCCCACCCGGCTTCCGTTTGAGCGCGTGAAATCCCGTAATCGAACGATGGGAAAGGAGGCGCAGTAGTGCTAACTCCGGGAATGACGATCTACACACAGCCGTCGGGCCAGGTCGAGATCATCGGTCCGCTAATGGCCCCAGCTTCACCGCAGCACCAAGGGGGGCAGCGGAAGGGGGGCGAAGCGCAGCTCTTCAAGGGCATCAACGAACACGCACAATTCGTGGCGGTCAAACTGTACAACGAAGGCACTCCCCCCGATCTGGTACAAGGGCGTGTGGATTGGCTGATCAATCGGGATCTGCGATCGAGCAGCCCGCTCATGCTCGCGCCGATTGCGAGTTTCGTGGAGAATGGCCGAGTCGGAGAGGTAAGCCTGCTTTTTGAGAACGCCGTGCCCCTCTTCGAGCTCCTGTATCCGGCCGACCCCGCACAACAACTGCCGCTGACGGACCGTGTTCAAATCGGCATTCTCCTCGCACAAGCGGTTAACAGCTTGGAAAAGCTTGGAATCGCACACGGCGACATCTCGCCCAACAACGTGCTGCTGAGACGTCGGCCCGACGGATCGTGGAAGATGAAACTCATCGATTTCACCAAGAGCTTCGTACCGCCTCCAGGCACTTCCCTCCTGCCATCCGACATTCAGGGCACGCGACCGTACTTGCCGCCAGAGGTCAACAAAGACGGCGCGAAGCGGAAGGACATCGTTTCTGACCGGTTCGCGCTGGCGGCGACCGAGACGGAGATTCTCAGTCACCATCCGTTCCGCGATCTCGCCGGCAACGACCTCGACAAAGCCATGGCCAAGCCGTGGAAGCCTCCGCGCGGCAAGACCCCGGGCACGCTGTACCCAGTCAAGGTGCTGGGCCCGAACCTGATCACTCTGATGCGTCGCGGCGTAAACCCAAACCGGAACGGGCGGCCCTCCGCCGAGGAGTGGCGGAACGCTCTGCTCGTCGCCGCTCACTCGACGACCTTCTGCCCGAAGTGCTCCAACCTGATGATCGCAGACGCCGCTCGGCGGCACTGCGTCTACTGCCGGAAGGCATTCCCCCTTCTGCGGCTCGTGACCAGCAGCGGCGTGTCGCTGCCGCTGGAAAGACTGGTGGTCGTCATCGGCCGCGAGACCCTCAACGGAATGGCGCAGGTCAGCCGTAATCACGCAATCGTCCGACGATTCGGAGCGGGCGAGTACTTCATCGAGTCGGTGACTGGCGCCGGCAAAACGATGATCGCCAACGGCGCTGGATGGGAACGGCTCGTCGGAATGAGGCCGGTCGTCCCGGGAATGTGTTTTCGGTTCGCGGATATCGACGCGGTGATAGAAGTGGCGTGAAGCCCATCTCCCCTTCGGGTTCCTTAAGCGAGCAGCTGCTGAATGACGCGCTCGGCAGCCCGCGACGACGGCCACGAGTTCCGGCAGTCGCTGGTCGGTCTTGTCTCCCTGAGGAGACATCGCCGCACTTTCCGTCACCCGCCCACACTCCAGTTGAGCACTCGTGTCGCGGCCTGCGAGACCGCGCACGCCGAGGTCCAGACGCAAAGGGAAACTGTGCGTAGGCTCGCTCGGAACAACTGTTGAGGGCGTTGATTTGCAAACCGAGTCTATGAAGGTCAGTCGGACCCTATCGCCCCGAATGCGTGTGTGACCTGCTACGGGTCGAAGGCCGTTGGGTGAATACTCCCACGCCGTCGAGTAGCTGGGGAGACGCGACTTCCAGCGGTGCAGGCTGGACGTCGTTTGCGGTCCGGCCGGTCGCCGTTCAGCGCATCCCGGACCCAGGGAAGTGGCTCCCCCCTCGAGCGGCGCCTACGCTGCCGGCTGATCGCTATCTCCAGCTGGCCATGAGCTCGATATCGTTGGGCAGGCGCTTGTTCAGGGCGGCGAGGTCGAACACTTCGGGGTCGAAGGCTCCGCCGACCCAGTCCAGCATGGCGTCGTGTTCCTCGTGCTTCGGGTCGCCGATTGCCTCCAGGAAGTCCTGGTAGCCCCAAGGTCCGCCACAATCCTCCGGTGGGCGGGCCCGCTCGCCAGCAAGACAGCACGGGAGGCGTTGGCTGGGTTCGCGGGGCAGGATCTTCTCGACGACCACCTCGTGTTCCCAGGCGTCCCCGAAGTCGTAGAGCAGTGTGAACCGCGAGCGCTCCGCAGGGGCGGCCGCCGCAAGGGTCACGGCAAACTCGTCCTCCGTGTCGTCGATCTCGAATCGGGGATCGGAGTACTCCACACCCTGGATCGTGAACTGGTGGAGGTGGCTGTTCGTCCAGCCCATCGCCGCCTGCAGGATGAAGTTCACGTCGCCTAGCGTGGCGTCGGATGGAACGAGCACGCGACGCCAGATCGGGGGATCGACCTCGAGCAGGGTGATTTTCAGTTGGTGCACGGTGCCCTTCGTTTGAACCGTCTTCTTGGAACGGGCTCGCCTCGTGGCCATTCCGTGCCTCCGGGGTGATGACCTGGTTTCGTGCCCTCGGCAACTCCGCCTCGGGCCGTCGACTATTAGCCCGTGCGGCAGCGCCCAGGTCAAGCAGTCGTATGTGAAACGGCTCCTTCCGCTCCGCCGCTTTCCGATGGCGGGGAGTCCGTAGGCGATCGGCCCTCAGGTGCCCGCCAGGAGACTGGGCATGCCGACGAAGCTGAACAAGAACGATCGGGAGCTACTGGTTGCCCTCGCGGAGTACCGGCTCTTGACGGTCCGCCAGATCGCGGCGCTCTGCGGCATCGGCAAGGCCGCTGCGAGGAACCGCGTGGGCAAGCTCACGAATGCCGGCTTGACGACGCAACGAACGCCGGGCATGGCCCAAGGCCGGGGACGGCCTGAGCGCTGGGTGTCTCTGGCGGATCGAGGCATCGATTTGTTGCGATCGGACGGAACGCTGGGAAAAAACGTGCCCAGGGACCAGGTGGCCGCCGACGGGATTCGCTGCGCCGAGCATCTGCTGGCGATCAACTGGTTCCGTATCCATCTGGTGCACGTTGAGAGGGTGGTTCCGGGATTGAAGGCGACGTTCCTCTCGTCCACATCCCCGTTCCTGGAACGTGGCCATGACGGTCGACCCCTTGTCTCGGACACGATTCCCACGAACGACGCGGATGGCGATCCGCTCCGGTTCACGCCCGATGGGGTGTTCTCACTGGGAGACCAAGAAACGGGCAAGATGCTGCTTTTCTTTCTCGAGGTGGACCAGGGAACCGAAACGCTCGCAAGCGGCCGGCGCGGCGCGAAGGACATCCGGCAGAAGGTCATCACCTACCAGCGCTACTTCCGGCACGCCAGCTACAAGCGCTATCAGGATCTATGGGGTAGCACGCTGAACGGGTTCCGCCTCCTGTTCCTGGCGCACACTCCCGGTCGGCTGACGGCTATCTGCAGGCTCATTCGAGAGGCCTCGCCCTCGGACTTCGTGTGGCTCACGGATCAAGACCGCATGTCTGCTCAGGGCGTCGCGGCGGACATCTGGGCGCGTGGCGGAAAGCTCGATGCTCCGCAGGAGTCCATCGTCGGTCCCACCATGTCGCGCGTGGCGCCTTTGTCTAGCAGCCGGCGCGAGGATCCTTCCCAGTCAGAAGCTCGCTCCTGAAGCGCGCGGAGCGGTCGTCGTTCGAGGCAGCCACTTCCACACGGGCGCCGCTTTGCCACAACACACGCGGCTCGGCAGGCGAGGTCACTCTGAGTCACGGGCGCTGTCCACCGGCGCCCCAGCTTGGGGCAGGCTCCAGCAGCCTCCGTGCGCCACCTCAACACCCGAAAAGCGTGTGTTAAATCGCCAAGGATCGTGTCATATATCCGCGAAAACCGTGTCGTAATTCGCGGCCAGAAGGCTGGAAATCGGCGATTTACGCAACGGCCATGACACGATTAAGTCGTTGCCCATCAGCACGTTACGCCCAGTTGCGAAAATCGAATTATATCCAATATGAACTTCTGCCTGGGGACAGGACGGGGCAAAGGCCATCTCGCAGAGGCGTGACATCGTTCCGGTTCGGTTGAACGAGCTTCGGAGCTACGGGCTGACATCACGGGTGCTGCCGCTCCGGGCCGCGCAAACCCTTCATCGTAAACCTTCCCCCTACGGGTCGGCTCCGCCTGAAGGTTTATCGAAGGGTTCGCTCTGAGGCCCTCCGCTTTTGCTCTCGGCGGTTCGCGGGAAAACGGGCGAACCGCCACGTGTGCGGCCGTCGTCCGGAGGTGTCAATATGAACCGGTACAAGATTCTGTCCATCCTGGATTTCATTCGCAGCCAGGGTCGGCTGCCCAGCGACGAACGAGGCGTCATCCTTGACCAGGACGACATCCTCGTGTGGTACGGCTTGGACAAGCTGCTGACGGTGGAGGAGGAGCGGCTGGTCAAGCAGGAGCTGTTGGCCATGATTGAGGCGCAAGCCTTCATGGAACGGATGCGGCTGGAACAGCGGTAAGGGTTCGCTGCGGGCCACGCAGACCCCTTCTCGTAAAGCTTTCCCCTTCGGGTCGGCTTCGCCTAAAGCTTTATCGAGGGGTCTGCTCATGGGCCCTCCGCTTGACCACGGGCGGTTCGCTCGGAAACAGGCGAACCGCCACATGGCGGTCGTGTCGGAGGTGTTGAACATGGAAGAAGAAACAAGCTTCGTAGTGGTGGACGGCGTGGTCGTCCCCGAGTCGGCATTGCTGCGTCGCGAGCGCGGCAATCGGTACGGCAGCGTGCCAGAGCTCCCAGACGAGGAGCTCGCGGACCCTGAGGAACTGGAACGGCAGGTGTACATTGCGGATTTTGGGCCCGTGCTCGCATTGCCGGTCAAAGGCAGGCGTTGGGACATCCGTCCGGCTGTCGACGAGACGGGTGGCATCGATTGGGGGGCGTTCGGCACGGTCGACTTCGAGCGAGGCAGGCCGCCGTTCGATAAGGCACGGTACAAAGAGGACCGCCTTCGTGAAGAGCTCAAGGACGTGTTGATAATGGTCGGCACGGCGGCGCGGCACGTGCGCGTGGGCGCCCGGCGTCTCGTGCTCAGGCACCTGCGGCAGGGGCACATCTCTTTGGACGACATCGAAGACAAGGACATGCTGGCGTTGGCCCGGCTGCACCTCCGTGTCTGGCGCATCGAAGACGAAATCACCAGGCTGCGTACGACCAGGGCAAAACGCCGGGAGGAGGAGGTCGCCAAGATGTTCGGGTGAGCGGCCTTGAGTCAGCTCGTGTTCGGTCGGGAATTCCGGCGCCGCCAACATCGCCCTGCAATCTGCGCCAGCCAGAGCGGGAGGAAGAGCCCCTGGTTGGCGGAGGCTCTGTCGCCATGCCCGCGCACAAGGCGGCACCAGGCCTCTTCCCAGGGCCGAGAAGAGGCCCGTCGCGTCAGACGACAGGTCTCGGGGTGAACAAGATGGGATTGCCAATGGCGAAGTTTCGTGCCGGACAGGTGTCCTGCGCACTTTGGGAAAACGAGACGACGGTCAACGGTCGTGCAGTCATGATGCTGCGAGCCACGCTGGAGCGGCGGTACAAGCACAGCAGCGGTGAGTGGCGGTCCACGAACAGTTTCTCAAGGACGGAGATTCCCCTGGCCATCTACTGCCTGGGCAAGGCGTTCGAGGCCATGATAGAGAAGCAGGCAGACAGCCAGGCCGTACCCGAAGAGGAGGTGCGGTGACCATGGCAGCTGTCCGAACGCTCATCCTGGAATACGTGGACCGGAACGGCGCCAGTCACATCCGCGAGATGCACATCCAGGTGCTCCAGCAGAAGCCGGGGACGCCGGAGCACACCATTCGGGCCAGACTGTCGGAGGCCGTCGCTGACGGCGTGTTGAATCGGGTCGGCGATGGGTTCTACGACCTGTACGCTGAAGACGAGGACATGACCTCGGTCGTGTCGTACCCCAAGCGCTGTCCGTTGTGGGGCGACGCGAGGTACCGCGGCAATTGCGACGGCCGGCTGTTTAAGAACCTGGTGCTACGGTATCGCGCAAAGCGGGTCGCCGACCCGATGGTTGGCTCGGGCACCACGCGGGACGTCATTGCCGGGTTGAACCGTTACAAGAAGGCGGCGATAGCCTTCTGGGGAAGCGACCTGCGGGAGGGCTTCGACCTGACGAGAGAACCGCTGCCGGGTGCGTTCGACTTGGTGTGGTTGCATCCGCCCTATTGGAACATCATCCGGTACAGCGATTCGCCGGACGACATCAGCAACTGTGCCACCTACGCGGAGTTTCGGCAGCGGCTCATGACGTGCCTGCAGCGTTGCTACGAAGCTCTCCGGCCCGGTGGGCGGCTGGCGGTGCTCATCGCCGATGTCCGTCGCCAGGGGGCGTACACGGCACTCATCCGCGACGTGCTGAACTTCCCGGAAGGTGAGGTTCGAAGCGTCATCATCAAGGTGCAGCACAACTGCATGAGCGACCGGAAGTCGTACGGCAAGCTGGAAGACCCACCCATCAAGCACGAGTACTGCGTCGTCTTCAAGAAGATTCCAGACAACGACAAAGCGCGAGTTGCGTTCGCCTCATCCGCCCAGATGGAAATCGACGCGGCGATTCGTCGCGCAGCCGGGAAGTCGCCGTCCGAACCGTCATGTCGGGGGTGATCAGAATCGCAGAGCAGCACGCAAGGAAGCTCGTCAAGGATGCGTTGGCGAGACTTGAAACTGCGTTGTCCGCCGGCAAAAGCGAGACACTCAGGGCCTACCTTCGAACCATGAGCCGTTTCGCGCGGTACAGCTTGGGCAACATCCTCCTGATCGCCGGTCAAAGGCCAGATGCCACCCGGGTCGCAGGCTTCCGCAAGTGGAAAGAGCTTGGGCGACACGTGCGGCGAGGCGAGCACGGCATCGCCATACTCGCGCCGATGGTTCGGCGGCGGGAGGAGGCATCACGAATGCGGCGGCCCCGGCCTGAAGAAGGCAACGCGGCGACCAAAACAGACGAGTGGCTGATGGGATTCAAGACGGCCTACGTGTTCGATATCAGCCAGACTGAGGGTACGCCACTGCCGGAGTTCGTTCGCGTTCAAGGTGATCCTCGGGAGTACCTTGCCCGCCTGAGACGGTTCAGCGAGGACCGCGGAATTCGAATCGAATACGCGGCCAGCCTCGGCGGGGCCGACGGTGTTTCGCGAGGCGGGACGGTGCGATTGCGAACGGGCTTGCCGCCAGCGGAGGAATTCTCGACCCTGGCGCACGAATTGGGTCACGAGCTGTTGCACCGTGACGGGCAGCGGCGTTCGCGAAGCACCGAGGAGACGGAAGCGGAAGCAGTGGCATTTGTCGTTTGCGAGGCGGTCGGGCTCGATAGTAGGCGCGCTTCGAACGATTACGTCCAGCTTCACGACGGGAAGGTGGAGACCCTGGTCGCATCGCTGCAACGAATTCGCGATGCGGCTCTGCCGATTCTCGCATCTCTCGGGGCGGCCGCGACGACTACCGGCGGCAGGCAATGAGGAGGCGGTTCGCTTTGACCGGGGCGAACCGCCATGCAGAGCGGTCACCCGGGGTGAGAGCATGAAGGAAGAACAAGCGCGAAGGATCGCGATTCAGATCCTCGATGAGTTCGAGGAGACGCTGGTGGGGAAGGGCGTCAAAATCCCCTCCAAGGACCGCAAGGGGCGAGAGGAGGAGGCATGTATTTACGGCTGCGAATACTACGAGCTCGAGGGCACAATCGTCGACATTCTGACGACGCCCGGTGTGTCCTGAGCATTACGGCTCAACGTTTTGGCGGGTGCCGGCGATCGGTTTGAGCCAGGGCTTCGTGGGAGCTGTCAGCCAGCCACCGTTCGTATTCCAGCGCCGCGAAAACCGCCTCCTTCTCCGTGGATGCGGCGTGGGCGAACTCTCCTGCCAGGTGCGCGACTTCTGCCCTGGCATCTGCCTCGATTGTCCGCAGGATTCTGTCGTTTACCAGGTCCATTCTGTCACCTCCGTAGATGGGCAGGCGTGCTCCTTTATCAAGGTTGCGGTTTCGCGGCATGCCTGCGACTTTTGCCACTCGGCGGTAGCAAACGAACCGCAAAGTTTAAATACTCCACCGCATTTACCACCTCAGAGTGAACACTCGGAGGTGTCCCATGTACCCGATTCAATTCCCACAAACACCGGATCACAGCGGCAGCTATGTGCCGTACTTCTATCAGCGAGGGCTCCACTACTTGTACCCCATCGAGGATACCGGTAGATCGCGCCGACCTTACGATTCCGCGGCCTCGCCGTACGACTTCTCGCGAATGCAGGGCCCGTTTGATTCTGTTTCGGCCGATGCCCCGAGCATCGAGCAGATCATTCAACAGGGCTACTTCGCCGTGCCCATAAGTGACCCGGTTACGGCGATGATCACCGACAAGCAGCAGACTTCACGGCTGGGGTTGGATGACGTCATCGGCCAAATCCGCCAGCGCTACGAGATCTACGAACAGAACGTCTACCAAATCGAGCTGGCCAAGTGTGCCGCGATCAACGCGATTTATCACCACGAAGCCTACTGTGGCCCGGGCAGTGCCAACTCCCGCCAACATTACGCCAAGCACAAGGCGATTCAGGATCTCTACGAGCAGCAGCGTACGGAACGGACCACGCTCTGGAAGGACGTCTCGCGACTCCGCACGGCGCTTCCGGAGTCAGCACAGCAGTACCTGACGGCCCACCGCAAAGTGTCTGTTCTCGCGCAGGACCGGGGTGACGTCTCGTGATGCAGCGCGTTCAGGAGCTTTGCCAGAGGCTCCAACCGGTACTTGGTAAGAAGGTCGATCAGCTCTGGCGGGTCTACTTGGCTGATTCTGACCCGGGAGGAAGGGCAGACATCGAGCAAACGCTAGAGCTGCTGGCGGCAAAGCACCTGGGAACCAATTATCAGCCAGACCGGGCTCCCTTTCCGCCACCGCCGCGACAGTTTGCCGGATCCGGAGATATACCGGTTGGGCGGGTCTCGTACGGGAACCGTGAGATGTATCCGTTTCTGCTGCGAAGCATCCGACTCAAAGAGCACGTCCTGGTCGCCGGTCGGAGCGGTTCCGGCAAGACCAACCTCACGTTCGTGCTGATGCAGGGCATCATGGCCCGCGGCATCAGGGTGGTCGCTCTCGATTGGAAGCGTGGCTACCGAGATCTCCTGCAGGTCCGACCCGATCTCCGGGTCTACACGATTGGACGCCCGGTATCGCCGTTCCGCTTCAACCCGCTCATTCCTCCGGACGGTTGCGAGCCCGGGACCTGGATCAAGCTCATCGTCGATGTCATCGCCTCCGCCTACCTCGGCGGCGAGGGCGTTATCAGCCTGCTTGTGTCTGGGCTGCACCACCTCTATAGCGAGTTTGGGGTTTTCGAGAACGCGCAGACGAAGTGGCCGACGATCATCGACCTCTTGGCCTGGCTGCGGACCGTCAAGCTCAAGGGTCGGGCCGCGATGTGGCAAGCTTCGGCCGAACGAATCCTCGTCGCCATGACGTATGGCGAGTTCGGCGCGGTCGTGAACACCCAGGACAATACGCACATCGCAGAACTGCTGGACCACAACGTCGTCCTTGAGATGGACGGCCTGACCGGCACCACATGGCTGGTCAGGTCGAGACCAAGGCCCACAATGACCGCCCGTTCTTCGCACTCGCCCTGCGAACCGCTGTTGTCGGCGCCGGCGAGCGCGGTGGGCCGCTGCTGCGATCCATCGCCACCTTCGCGAATCTGTTCCAGCACGGCGGCCGCCCGCTGAACCATCTCACCGAGGCCGACTACGTAGCCCTCGTCCCTCGCGACCACCTGCGGCAGATGTTTCTACTCGGCGTCACCTACCGTCCGGGGTTCATCGTGAACTCCTGGGAGCTTACGGGCCCCGTGCATGTACCACGCACCCAGTTCACGGAACACCGTCAGATTGCGTTCGAGACCCTTGAGACGCTGCCGATTCGCGGCGCTGCTCTTGCCGCGGGGACACGCATCGGTACGTGCAACTACGCCGGAAGAGCAATGCCGGTGCATATCCCGGCGCGCATGCGCGGGCGCCACACCCACCTGATCGGCCGCTCAGACATGGGCAAATCGTCGCTCATGGAGAGGATGATCCTCGACGACATCGCCCAGGGCCACGGCGTTGCTGTGCTCGACCCCCATGGCGATCTGGTGGAACGGTTGCTGTGTCTCCTGCCGGAGCGGGAGATCGAACGCACGATCTACTTCAACCCGGGCGATCCTGACTTCGTGCCACTCTGGAACCCCTTGCAGCCGATAGCCGGACAGGATATTGGCCGGACGGCCGATGACCTGGTCGGAGCTTTCAAGAGTTTCGTTACGCACTGGGGTGATCGCCTTGAGCACCTTCTTCGCCACGCATTCTTCGCGTTTCTGCACTTGCCCGGCAGCACACTCCTGGACGTGGCCAACATCCTGCAGAACAAGTCGCCGTATGCGGAGCACATGCGTGATGTCTTTAAGGACACCATCGATAACGAGGTTGCCCGTCGCTTCTGGATCCATGACTTCAAGAACTACGGCAAGGATGACCTCGGGCCGCCTCGCAACAAGCTCAGCAAACTGCTGGTGAATCGGACGGTGTCCCTTATGCTGTCCCAGCCCGACTGTGCGTTCAATTTCCGCCGAATCATGGACGAAGGCATGATCTTCCTGGCGGATCTCTCCACCGTCGGCACCGAGGTCCGCGAGGTGCTGGGCTGTTTGATTTTATCACTTCTCCATCTGACGGCCCTGAGCCGCAGCGACACCGTGCCCGAAGAACGGCGGCCGTTCCGCACCTACTGTGACGAAGCCCACCGCTTTATCACCGATGCCCTCGAGGACCTCATCGCGGAGACCCGCAAGTATCACGTTGGCTTGACGCTGGCCCACCAGTACATGAAGCAGTTCAGCAGTCGAAAGACGGACGCGCTCTCGAGTGTCGGGGCGACGATCATCTTCAACGTGAACACCAAAGACGCCCGGTATCTCGTCGATGACCTTCGCGGTCTCGTGGAAATCGACGACCTGATCACTTTGGACGTGGGTGAGGCGATTCTTCGTGCGGGCACCGAGGTCGTCCGGGTTAGCACGTTCGAGCCCCCGGAACTGCAACAGCCCAACTGCCGCGATCGCATCGTTGCGGAATCGCGACGACGTTACTGTAAGCCCGCGCACGAGGTGCGCCACGCGATTCACAGCCGTTGTCAAGGTGGGGCAGGCTTCCATCGCACTCCTTGTCCGCCCGCGAGTAGCGGCGACGGCGAGGTGGAGGAACTGCCGTATGACGTCTTCCCGTAGTGATGCCCGCGCGGACAACGCAGTGGGGCGGATCCTGGTCCTGCTGGACGAATCGCGTGTGCGCGGCGAGATTGACAATCCGATCGACGCCGCTGCGGAGACATTTGTCTATGACGAAGGCGAGGCGGCCTCGCACCAGAAGCTCCATCAGGTTCTGGCCAGTTTCGTCCAGCACGTCTTTCGAAACGGCCCACGTCCTCCGCAGGAGCTATCGCTCGCTCAGGCAGGTGCTGAGGCAATCGCCTTGTTGGAAACGGGCTACAGCAGCCACGCGAGCGGATACGACGCCGCTCTTGTCGACGCGATGAATCCCCGGCACGACGGCGTGAATCTGGTGCTGGCTCAGTTGGCAGAGATCATCAAGGTCAACGAGCGCCGTAAGTACACGCAATGGGTTTTTGCATCGGCTCTGGAACCGTTGACGTGGGCCCAAAAGTGTCGCGTCGCCGAGGTTCTGTTGGATCATTTGCGACCGTTTCTGCCACCTGAGATGCGGTGCTGCGTTGCGGCGCAGGTCGTGGACGAACTCCCGGCCCTCATCCTCGCTCATCACTCCGGCGATGCCCTGCTTCGACACGCGAGCGCTCTCGCCAACTCTCTTCTCGGCACCTGAAACGCCCTCACCGATTCATCCGCTTTGAGTGCGAAGGCAATGGCCTCTGGGATCAGCCCAAGGCCCTCGACGGAACTTCCCGTCTCTGCGACGGCGTGCGCGATGGCACACAAGCACGAGGAGAAACGAGTGATGTCACAGGAAAGCAGAAAGCCCGATCGAGAATTCCGCGCCGGGCGAGTGGCAGCGTCCCTTTGGAGGACGGAGATCGAGCGGGATGGGCAAACCGTTCTGCAATGGTCCACGAAGATCAAGAAGACCTACCGAGATGGCTCGTCCGACGGCTGGAAAGCCACCGATTACTACTACCCTTCGGAACTCAGCGACTTGCTGATCGTGACGCGACACGCGCTCGACTTCATCCGACTTCGCGAGGGCGCTCAGAACGATGTCGAAGAACCTGTTGCGGAAGCGACGGATACGCCGGCCTAACGGCACGTCCTTGCCAAACTAAGGATGAGCCTCCCGAGCAACTGTTCCTGACCGCCCTCGTCATGCTCATAGGGAAGAAGCCTCTGACGGAATACGCCTGCCTCGCTCGTTCCTGAACGATGGCGAGGATGGCCTTCGCCACTGTTCGCTGACCAACCTTAAGCAAAGCCGACCTTCGTGCACTTCGCTGCCAACCTCTGAACCTGAAACGACTCAGCGGACTCAGCCGCTTTCGGGGCAGAGCATGGCGGTGCCATTCTCAGTCATGCGCCTCCGTCCGGCACAACTAACGGAATCGTCCGGAGGCCGCATCCGATGACGGTCAAAGCGATGAGAACGACAACGGAAAAGGTGAAGCTGTTTCGGATGTTCTTCACGGGGCTGCCCAACGTGTACGGCACCTACGACCTTGCGACGGGCAAAGCCCGGCAGGTCAAGCGACCCGTGACCGATCAGGTCATCCTCGCTCATCTTCAGGGCCGGCAACCCTACGGGGTCTACCTGCTGGTTGGCGAAAGAACCCGCGCCGTCGTCGCGGATTTTGACGTTGACGACATTGAGCTACCGAGAGAATTCGTCGCGAGCGCGGTGCACTACGGCTTGGCGACCTATATCGAGCGCAGCAAATCGAAGGGGCACCATGTGTGGATGTTTCTCGACGAATCCGGTGTCTCTGCCGGGAAAGCACGGCTGGTCGTACAGCATATTTTGGACGAGATCGGACAGCCCGGCACGGAGGTGTTTCCGAAGCACGACCGGCTTGATGGGCGAACGTCATACGGCAATTACATCTATGCGCCGTTGTTCGGGTCTTTGGTTCCCCAGGGCCGGACCGTGTTCCTCGATCCAAGCCACGGTCTGGCTCCAGCCGCCGACCAATGGCAGTTTCTTGAGGAAGTAGTGCGGGTGAAGGAGGAACAGCTCGACGAGATCATCGAGATAAACGAGTTGGGGCGCCTCGACAACGAAGCTAAGCGGGAACCACCTCCTGCGTCGAACAACGTGCGTTCAGCTTTCGGCCTCCCTCCGTGCGCACAGCGGATGCTCGCTGAGGGCGTGAGCAACTATCAGCGCGTGACCTGCTTCCGACTTGCGGTCCAGCTGAAGAAGACGGGCCTGCCGGAAGATCTAGCCATTGCAGCACTCACCGCCTGGGCACGAAAGAACCGGCCGACAGGCGATAAGCGTATCATCACCGAGGAGGAGATCCTCGCGCAAGTGGCCGGCGCCTATTCCCGGGACTACCGCAGCTGCGGCTGTGGCGACCCGAAGGTGGCTGCGTACTGCGATCCGGAATGCCCGTTGCTCCGTGGGGGCCAGGATTCGGTTTCTCGAGCCAACGGCTACAAGACTGGTGAGCAATCGATGCAGAGCATGCCCGAGGAGCGTGACGAGGAGCGTTCGCGTACCCCGAATGAGCCAGGGACGCGGACGTCGCGCGGCTCGATTGCTCAGGCCGTCGAGCCGGTCTGACGGGAGAGGCGCGGGTGACGAAGTAGGATTAGCACGATCGGAGGGTCCGCAGTGAGTGGGCAGTCAGGAGACACCCGGGCCGAGGCGAAGATGTGGCCAAGCATCGTCATCCTCCCGGGCGACCCGGCGCAGCCCTGTCCGGAGCTCCTGACTGAAGATGAAGCGATCCGGTACTTGCGGCTGGATACGATCAAGATCGGCAACCCGTCAGAGACCTTGCGCCGGTACCGTGAACTTGGTATGTTGCGAGGAACGCAGGTGAGTAAGCGGGTGATGTACCGGCGAATTGAGTTGGATCGGTTTCTCGAGCGGTTGACCGAGCAAAACCCGAGGTGACCCGGCGGATAGAGACATGGATTCTCCGAGCGTAGACCTCCACCAGCAAACCGACCGCAAGGCGAACGGCAAGGCCTATACGTATTGGGTCCTGCGGTGGCGCGGGCCGGACGGCCGCCGGCGTGGCGAACGGTTGGGCTCGGTCAAGAAGCTGTCGAAACGCCAAGCTGAAAAGCTCCGCAAGAAGAAGGAGTTGGAGCTTGGGATGAATCCGGGGCGGAATGTCCCGGCCCGAGCGCCGCAGCTTCAAGCGTATGTCGATGCCTACCTCAAGGCGCGGAGAAACGAAGTCAAACCCGGTACCCTGGAGCTGCACGAGCAAACCACGCGCTACCTCATTGGGTTCTTTGGAACCTCGAAGCGGCTGGACACGGTCACCAGGCAAGACGCACGAGCTTTCAGAACCGCTCTTGCTGCCGGGGAGCTGGCCCACGTTAACAAGAAGAAGAGGAAGCTGACCGTTGCGACGGTTGATCTGCACCTCCGCAATGCCAGGACGCTCTTCGCACACGCGGTCACAGATGACGTGCTTCTCTTCAACCCGTTCGACCGGATCGGAGAGGCACGAGCGGCCGCCCGTGAATGGCACTACGTTTCCGCAAGTGAGTTCGCCAAGCTCTTTGACGCCGCCAGCCGCCCGTGGCAATTGCTGCTGGCCTTGGCTCGGTGGGCCGGCTTGAGACGAGGCGAGGCTCTGAATCTGCGCTGGCACAACGTCGACTGGGACAACAACCGTCTGACGATCGTGGGCAGCCAGGAGTGGGACGTGAAGGACAAAGACCTCCGCGTCGTACCCATGTGCCCCGAGCTGCACGCCTTGCTGCTCGAGAACTTCGAATTGGCGGAGGAGCGTCAGCCTCTCGTCATCCCGGCTGGCGTCGTGCCGGTGCAAAACGTCTCACGAGATTTTGGCGTGCTGTGCCGTCATGCCAAGGTGCCTCGGTACAACAAGCCGCTGCACACGCTCCGGAAGAGCTGTCTGACCGACTGGGCGGCGCGATTCCCCATGCACGTCGTGCAGGCCTGGGCCGGGCATAGCAATATCTCGACGCCCGCGACTTTTTACCTTCAAGTTTCGGAGACGGACTACGAAAAAGCCGCCGCGGAGCAGATGGGCGCCGACTTGCCACGAAAGTTGCCACGACTGCCCAAAATCGACGAAAATCCGGCCGAAAACGAAAACGCCGCAGGATCGCAACCTGCGGCGCCACAAGAACTTACCGAAACAGCGGGCGATCGGATTCGAACCGACGACGTCCAGCTTGGGAAGCTGGCATTCTACCACTGAATTACGCCCGCAAACGCGGTTT